>SKEQ01000183.1_pt1 | contig 66495 bp, 70 predicted proteins | sample 4826751 | NCBI WGS metagenome assembly SKEQ01 (sample SAMN11008805, study PRJNA524170) | human gut metagenome | biome: Human fecal sample; material: Feces; isolation source: fecal sample from pouch patient p44 | host: Homo sapiens | place: Israel: Tel-Aviv | collected 2013-07-11
ACTGTAATTGGATTCTGTCCAAAAGCTGTAATCAATACACCTTGGACAACACCACCTATCTTACATGGTTTCTTAACTACAGGAGCTAATATCATGGGTGCTGTATCTCAAGCAATTGCAATCGTAGCATCTATCTTAATTTATGCACCATTCTTAATTGCTTATGAAAGATATCAAAACAAACAAGCTGCAGAAGCTGCTGAATAATTTGATAATAAAAAGTGTATCTTTAAAAAGATGCACTTTTTTAAATTTCAAAAATAAATAAAATAATTTATAAAAAGGTTGATTAATTCATATTAAATTAACATTCATGAGAGATTATAATAGTGCAAGGTAGATAACTTGTATAAATAGTCACTACTCCCTAAAATATCTATTGACACTATTTGTTTTAATCAGTGACTATTTTTATTTTTTTATTAAGCCGTATAGGCTTTTTTATTTTAGTAAAATAATCTTTTCTTGGCTTTTAATAAACTGAGTTGTTATAATTCGAATAATCAAGTAACAGTAATGTGTAAATCTAGATATTGGGTTTGCGCATTTTTTATTTGCATTTTCAAGTGAGGACGCTTAAGCAAACGATTGGGGTATTTGAAAAAATAGTAGAGAGTATAAAAACTGGTTATACGGCCACTAATTAGAGTACTGCTCAGTTGTACTGGTGGATTAACAACTAGTTCTTTACGATATCTTATAGTAAGCTATTTGCAGTAGGAAATCACTATGATGTAATTGTTTTAAGCACCACAAATTTTTACTAAATATGATGCTAGACATGCTCTTACATTGATTGAAGATAAGATTGATCATATTGAGGGAAAAAGTTATATCACTTGAACCCTTGTCATTGAAAATGGCAACCCATAAAGGTGTTAAGATATTATGTATCTCAGTCATTAGAATCAGTGAGCGGGTTTGGTTGATGCATCGTATTTATGATGAACAAAATATTATTATTCTTGATGAAGAACTTACTAAGAATTGAACCGTTTTAGAAGATATATATGATATTTTAAATGTTATATTAATAAAATACCAAGATATTAGAAAAATTGGGATAAGTATGCCAGATATAATTAATCATGGTAGTCTTCTCTTATTTCTGGAAGATTTTGATTGTTAGTGTCTTAGAGCCGGGGATTATTGCTTTTTCGTGTTAACTTACATTATAGGTAGATAAGTTAGTTTATGAAATGGAAAAATATATCTTGGAAATTGTGAAAATCGTTAGTTTAAAGGAGTGTATTTTATTAGGAAAAATGATTTTATATGTATAAGCAATGAATAAAAATGAGATTACTAAGTATTATTAAAGTAATTGTGGTAATGATAGATGCAAGGAGTGAATGGAATGTGAAAGATGGACAAACTAAGTTTTATGAATATTATTTAAAAAGAGTGAAACCTGAGTATCAAGATGCAGCACAGCATTTATTAAAAGAAAGTTTCAAAAGACAAGCTGATGGAAATTTTGATGATAATTTTATTAATAAATTTGTTAAAGAGACTCAAGTTTATATTGAAACAGATAAATTAACAGAAGTTTTAGAAATAATTGAACATTTTTGTACTGGACATTTTAATAACTGAATCAAAGTAAAGCCTCCGGTTATTAGGAGGCTTTACTTCTATTCAAAATCTGATTGACTACTAATATTTTTCCAAGTTTCGATTTCTTGAATTCTTTCTTCTAAAGCACTAGCTACGATCTTGGTAGCATCACTACCTAAGAGAAGACGGAAAGGATAGTTGTCTTTTTCAATTGTATCAACAATAACTTGACCACCTTTATCAGGATCACCAGGTTGATTTTTATGATTAACGACATTCTCTTTACGAGTTTTCCCAGCTGTTTCGTTATAATCATCGATCTTATTTTTAGTCCCTTTTAGTGAAGTATCATAAAAATTAGTTCGGAAAGAACCTGGTTGTGCTATCATGACCTTGATTCCTAGCGGTTTTAATTCTTTAGCTAGACCATCAGTCATTAATTCTAAAGCAGCCTTACTAGCAGCATAATAACCAGAACCTACACCCGATCTAACCGCTGCAATTGATGATACGTTGACAATAGCACCGTTTTTGTTAGCTCGCATTTGTGGTAATACTTCTTTAATTAGTTCGATTGGCCCAAAGAAGTTAGTATTAAATAAAAGATTAACATCATCTATGTCACCTTCTTCAACTGAAGAACGATATCCATATCCAGCATTATTGATCAATACATCAATTGTTCCAAATCTTTCTTGTGCTTGTTTTACTGCAGCACTAATACTCTCTTTTTTGGTAATATCTAGAGCCACTCCTAAAGCTGTATTTGGATATTGATCAACTAGATCGGCAATTTTACTTGTATCACGAGCAGTAACAACAGCATTATCCCCTTTTTTTAATACCGCTTTAGCAATGCCGCGTCCAATTCCGCTAGAGCATCCTGTAATTAACCATGTTTTCATTTTAAGTCCTCCTTCATGTATCTATCTTTTCTACATTTATAGTATAGAACTTAGAGTTAACTATAAGTCAATATAAAAATAAAAAAGTTAAATATTCTCTTTTTGTCAGTTGCCCAAAAGACATTTTTATCATATAATAATGAATGTGTTAATGACGTACTTGAATTAAAAGCCCTTTGGAGACAAAGGGTATTTTTCTTTTAAAAATACTGATATAATCAAAAATAATTGAAAAGGGCTGATAAATGTGAATAGAATTGGAACTGGAAAACTACGAGATTTAAATGATCAAATCATTTTGAAATTGTTATTAAGACATCAAGAAGTGACAAAAAAAGAACTAGCTAATTATTCAAGATTGACAGTAGCTACAGTAGGAACGATTCTTAATGATTTTTTGGATAATGGAACTGTTGTTGAAAAAGAAATTATTTATTTAAAAAAAGGTCGTCCTACTAAAAAATATGGATTGAATCCAGAATATTTTCATTCATTGTGTTTATTTGTACAAAGAAAAAGAGGCAGAGATTATCTTTGCTGGCAAATCATTGATGCCCTTGCAAGTGTACTAAAACAGGGTAAAGAATTAGTAAATGATTTAAAATTAGAGGATATTTTAAAATTCATTAAATATCTTTTATCACAAGATTCGAGAATCCAAATAATTGGTTTAGGGGTACCGGCAATAATTTCTAAAGAGATAGTAATTGAATCAGATATCCCTAATTTAAAAAATGTAAATCTTAAAGCTGAAATCGAGAAGGCTACAGGATTAAAGACAGTTGTTAAAAATGATATGAATTATACTGCTTATGGCTGCTATTTACATAATAATAAAAAGGATCTTTGTTATGTGACGTTTCCATTAAATTCTGGACCTGGCTGTGGGAGTGTTATTAATGGTAAATTAATAGAAGGAGAAAATAGTATTGCTGGTGAAATCTTATATTTACCATTTTTTAAATACCTAAAACAAGAACAGTTATGCTTTGATTATTCACCAGAAGATGTGGCTTTATCATTATGTTGTGTAGCATCGATAATAAATCCTTCAATCGTGATTTTAACAGGTGAAGCTATTGAGGCTGATGATATATTAAAAATCAAGAAGATTTGTTTAGAGTATTTACCAAGTGAATTTATGCCTGAATTAACGTATTGTGCTAATTATGAAAATGATTATTTATTGGGAATACAGGAAGTTATTAGAGAAAGTTTCATTAAACAAGACAAATAAAACAACTGTTATTGATATAAAAACCTCCTAGATAGTGTAAATAATTAAACACTGAATAGGAACTTTTATATTGTTGAGGGGACAAAAGTATGCTAAAGCGTATAAATTAGAAATTGTCAAAGAACATCTAAATAATCATAAATCTTTCCTTGAATTGAAAGAGAAATATGGATTTATATGTTTGTTGGACGAACAGTATTATCATCAGATTTATCAGTTTGATGTTCAATACCAGAAAATAAAAAGATTATGAAATATGAGACTGAACACTATAGTAATAATATTTGCATAGCTTAACCTGTTTATTTCTAAATAATAAATGAAGTTATTATTTTTGATAACTTCAAATCTAATAATTTGATTGTTTCATCTATTTATTTGATTAGGACGGTTCAAGGACAGTTGTTTTATTTGTTGACTTTTTTATTAGATAACTTATAATTATTAATTAATAAAAGACTTTTAATAAATAAGGAGATAAGTGTGAAACCAAAAAAGAGAATTCTTCATGAACGTTTGGCAGCAGTTGTTGCTAGTCTGCGTCATGGTGAGATGTTATTTATTGCTGATGCTGGCAGTGGAACATCTAGTAAAGCCCTATACCCACTGGATTCAAGTGTTGAATATATAGATGTAGAAGTAGTGACCGGTTCACCAAGTTTTGAGGATATAGTAACTACACTAGTTGCTTGTGGTGATTTTGAAGGAGCAATCGTCACAGAAGATATGATTGAAGTAAATCAAAAAGATTATCAGTTACTGGTTGATTTGTTGGGAAAGAAAAATATTCATTCGATGCATTACATTCCTGAATATTATGAAATGCGTGATCGTTGTAAAGCAGTGGTACAAACAGGTGATTATGGTGTACATGCACAGGCAATTTTAATTGCAGGGTATCCTAGTGCAGAGATTAGTATGAAATGGTTAAAAGAAGGAATAAAGGGGAAATAAAAATGACAGAACGTGAAAAAATGGAATTAGGAATGTGGTATGATGCAAATAATGATGAAGAATTATTAAAACAAAGAGTATTAGCTAAAGATTTGTGTTTTGATCTAGATCACATAAAACCTAGCAGTTATGAAAAAAGATTAGAAGTGATTACAAGTTTGTTAGGTTATCAACCTATAAACATAGAGCTTATAAGTCCCTTTATGTGTGATTATGGAAATAAGATTAAAATTGGTAAAAATGCTTTTATTAATAGTAATTGTTATTTTATGGATGGTGGTGGAATTGAATTAGGAGATAATGTTTATATAGGACCTTCATGTGGTCTATATACTGCTATTCATCCTACCGAATATAAAATTAGAAATACTGGTTTAGAACAAGCGCTACCAATTAAAATTGGTAATAATGTGTGGTTAGGTGGTAATGTAGTTATTTTACCAGGGGTAACGATTGGCGATGGCTGTGTAATTGGAGCAGGCAGTGTTGTGACTAAAGATATTGCTCCTAATAGTGTTGCTTGTGGAAATCCCTGTAAAGTAATAAGATCAATCGAAAATTAAAATATCTGTTTTAGAGGTTATAGTGAGAAGTCATTATAACTTTTTATTATGAAATAATCTGATGAAAGTATTTGTTTATTGACAGATTGGTAACTAGTTACTATAATAAAAATAAGTAACTAGTTACGGATATGGAGAGAATGATGAAAAAATCAAGTTATGAATTATTAGGACAGGATCCTAAATGGGTCAAAAAACTGTTATTTGCGGGTGTGTTTATTCAGGAGAATAAGTTACATGCGATATTTGATCGTTACAATGAAATGACGAGTAAACAATGGTTATTAATGGCTACGATGACTTCATTTACTGATGCTCCTGATTTAAGCATGTTAGCAAAAGTGATGGGGTGTTCACGACAAAATGTAAAAAAATTAGCACTGAGTTTGGAAAAGCAGGGATATGTGATTTTAGAGAAGTCACCCAAAGATGCACGCTCGTTATGTGTGGTAATGAGTAAACAGGGATTGCGCTTTAGAAAAGATATGGAAGAATTAACAGATGAGGTACATCAAGCTTTATTTAGTGAATTTAGTAATGAAGAAATCACTCAGTATTATCATTTATCAATTAAATTAATGCATGGGATCGATCATTTAGAAGTATTTTTTAAAAATCGTCAAAAGGGGGCAGAAGGATGATTGAAGTAATATATAAAAGTAAAAAGAATAATAAGAAAATTGCGAAGGCAATTGCTGACGAACTTCAAGTCGATGCTAAAAATATTAAACAAGTGCAAGATGTTAAAGCAGATATTTTATTTTTAGGATGTCCAATTTTAGGAGGAAATATTCCTGAACAAGTAACTAGGTTTGTAGCACAACTTGATGCTAATAAAGTTAAGAAGGTTATTTTATTTTCTGCTAACGGTTTTGGAACAGATCAATTTACTAATGTTAAAGCACAGCTTAAAGAAAAGGGAATAATTTATGGACCGGTGTTTTCATGTAAAGGAAGTGCTTTTATTTTTAAAAACTTTGGACATCCTGATAAAAAGGATATCCAGGCAGCTAAAAAGTTTGCTAAAGAAGTTCTAAAATGGAGGTGAGTCGAATTAAAGATCTATATTATGTTTTAATGAAGAATAAACTAGGGAATCACAAGATATGTAAAACCTTGATTAGGCATGGGGAAATTAGGGTGAACGATCAAGTAATTACAGATGTTCGTTATCCAGTAAAGGCGGATGATATTATTATGTATCATCATATTCAATTAAATGCCCAGCCATTTGTTTATTATATGATGAATAAACCGGCTGACTATCTTTGTGCAAATCATGATAAATATCATCAGTGTGTAATTGATCTGATTGGGCGAGAAGATTGCTATTGTTTAGGGCGTTTAGATATTGATACAACAGGGCTATTGATAATTACTAATGACACTTCACTATCAAAAAAATTATTATTACCACAAAATCATGTTAATAAAAAATATTATGTGACTACTAAATTTCCGCTTAAAGATGAATTGATTAAAAAATTCTTTGATGGTGTAGTGATTGATCACAAGGTTCAATGTTTACCTAGTTTATTGGAAATACTTGATGAATACCATTGTTTAGTAACTATCAATGAGGGGAGGTATCATCAAATTAAAAAAATGTTTAAATCATGTCAAAATGAAGTGTGTACACTTAAACGAATTGCTTTTGCAGGAATAGAACTTGATCAAAAATTAGCTTTAGGGGAATATCGAGACTTGACCTCAACAGAATTGATAACTTTGTTTAAGCATTGTTAGACTAATAATTTGTTTTTAGACCTCATTTGTGAGGTTTTTTTGCTTTTCCAGAAAATGAAATTTACTTTGTTCAAAAGAATATGGGCGTATAATAGGTAACTGTAGGGGGCGTGAGGAATGTTATTTGATAACAAAGCATTAAAAAAATTAATTATTCCCTTGGTTGTGGAACAATTATTAGTAATTACAGTAGGTTTTGCAGATACTGTTATGGTTGCTAGCGTCGGCGAAGCAGCAGTATCAGCAGTTTCGCTGGTTGATGCAATTAATATTTTATTAATCAATATTTTTGCTGCATTAGGAACAGGGGGAGCAGTAGTTGCAGCCCAGTTTATTGGACAGGGTTCTAAAGATAAGGCAAAGTATTCAGCAAAACAGTTGATTTTGATTACAGCATTATTGTCAGTAATTATCATGGTGATAGTTATTGCATTTAATGTGCCATTATTACACATGGTTTTTGGAAATGTTGAAGTAGATGTAATGAAAAATGCAGAAATCTATTTTTTATTTTCAGCAATGTCGTATCCTTTTATTGCATTATATAACTCTGGAGCAGCATTATTTAGGGCAATTGGTAACTCTAAAATATCGATGATTAATAGTGCAGTCATGAATGTTATTAATATTATTTTAAATGCAATTTTTATTTTCGTTTTTAAATGGGGGGTATTTGGTGCCGTATTAGCAACGCTGATTGCCAGAGCAGTAGCTTGTATCGTAATTTTAAAGATGTTAAGTCATCGGGATAATGATGTATGTGTAAATGATTATCTTCATTGGAAATTTGACTTTATGTATATAAAAAAGATTTTAGCAATTGGGATACCTTCGGGATTAGAAAATGGGATGTTTCAGCTAGGGAAAATCTTAGTACAAAGTTTAATTGCAACTTTTGGGACATATTCAATTGCAGCTAATGCTGTTTCGAATAACTTGGCTCAAATGCAGATTATTCCTGGGATGGCAATGTCTTTGGCGATGGTGACGGTTGTAGGTCAATGTGTAGGTGCAAATGATTATAAACAAGCAAAATATTATGTTAAAAAGTTATTAAAAATTACTTATCTTTCAATGGCTGGATTAATTGTAGTTTTAATTATTGCAACACCTTCAATTTTAACATTCTATTCATTATCAAAAGAAACGACGGACCTTGCATACCAATGTATCTTTTTACATGCAATTATTGCAGCATTAATCTGGCCTACGTCATTCACATTTCCAAATGCTTTAAGAGCAGCAAATGATGCTAAGTTTACGATGATAGTTTCAGCTGCATCAATGCTAATATTTAGATTATGCTTTAGTTATGTTTTGGGACAATATATGAATCTTGGATTAATTGGTGTTTGGATTGCAATGTTTATTGATTGGGGAGTTCGTTGTATTTTCTTTATCTGGCGCTATTTTAGTGGAAAATGGATGAATCGGCAATTAGTTTAATAAAAAAAGATTGACTTAAAGTAATGTTTAAGGAGTATAGTACTATCGTAGCAAAGTAAGTGATCATGTAGATTATTTTTCTCTCCCAATATAAAATATTACATGATCATTTCATTTGCTGCTAAAAATGAGAGTTATATTGTTGTTTGAAAAGGAAGAAATTCCTTTTTTTAGTAAAAAACAATTCATTATGATAGTTGTTTAGGTAGTTTGGCTAAAATAATTTGGCCTAAGATACCAATGACACTACCTGTAATAAGTGATAAGATTATTAAATAAGGTAGATAATAAATAATATTAAAACCATAGAAAATTAAGGCTACTAGGATTTGTCCTAGATTATGAAAGATTGCGCCGGAAATACTAATGATCAAAGTTGAAAAGAGTTTGGTTTTTTTTAAAAGAACCATAATGACTAAACTTAATAAAGCACCGCTTAAACTATATAAAAACATATAGTAGTTAGTAAAAACACTGGCAATAATAAAAACTCGCAGGAGAGTGATGATTAAAGCGTCTCTAAATCCAAAGCGATATAGTGCAATTAATCCGATGAGGTTAGCAAGGCCGAGTTTTGCACCAGGAATTCCAAAGTTAATAGGAATAAAGGTTTCAAGATAACCGAGAATAATTGCGATTGCGATTAGTAAAGATAAATAGGTAATTCTTTTAGTCATTGGGGCCTCCTATTTGGATGATGAATCAACATCATTATATTGATTAGAAACAATTGCAATAACAACTTGATTAGGCAAACAAATAATTTGTTCCCCATTTTTAGATATCGTTCCTTGTTTGATACATAATTTATCAGGGCAAGTAGCATCTTTCATATGTACACTTCCGTGATTGATCACGATCATATTTTTATCACTAATCTTAATTGTCTGATCAATCTCTAGAGGAACAGTACGATATACTTGATTATTAACGGTGATTTTCACGTAAGCAGCTTTTTGACTGAAATAAAAATGATTAAAAAGCAGTGCCCCGATAATAACGACAAAAATTATGAAAATAATAATGAAGTCTTTCTTCTTAAACATAGCTACCTCCAGAATGAAAGGAAATGACATGAAAAAACGTTGGTTTATAAAAATTTTAATAATCTTAATTATATTTTGTGGATGTACGAATAAACAGCCTCTAAGTCAAACGCAGCTTCTTTTAGATACGCAAGTTACGATTACTTTATATGATCGTGCTTCGTCTAATATTCTAGATGAATGTTTTGCTATTTGCAAGGACTACGAGCTTCTCTTTTCCCGGACTAATCCCAAAAGTGAATTATATCAGCTCAATCATCAAGATAAAACTAAACCAATTAAAATATCCAAGGAACTTGCTAAAGTTATAAATATTGGTTTGGAATATAGTAAGTTATCTAATGGTACTTTTGATATTACAGTAGGACAATTGATTGATTTGTGGGATTTTAAAGCTGATACTCCAAAATTGCCGGAAACTTCAGCAATAGCCGGTGCTTTGACGTCGATTGGATATAGGGGAATTACTTTAAATGATAGTACAATTAGTTTTAGTAATCCTAATACTATAATAGATCTAGGGGCTGTTGCAAAGGGATATATTGCTGATAAAATTAAGGAATACTTAATTGAGCAGGGAGTAGACAGTGCAATTATCAATTTAGGTGGTAATGTTCTTTGTGTAGGGAAAAAGAATAGTGATGATTTTACAATTGGTATTACTGATCCTAAAGGAAGTAGTGACATTTTAAAATTAAAAATTAATGATCAGTCGGTTGTAACTTCAGGAATTTATCAACGTTATTTTGAAGTTGAAGGGAAGTATTATCATCATATCTTAAATCCGAAGACGGGATATAGTTATGATAATGGGTTAGCTTCAGTTACGATTATTAGTAATCATTCAGTTGATGGTGATGCATTAAGCACAGTATGTTTTACTTTAGGTAAAGAGCAGGGGTTAGCATTAGTAAATCAATTAGCGGGGATAGAAGCCGTGTTTATTGATACAAACAATGCTCTTTATTACAGTGATCATGCAAAAGATTATGTGATTCAGTAATTATTTTCATAATATTAAAATATCTCATAAAAGATATGAATTTCTTTATACTTAAAAGAAGGAGGAGCATTATGAATACGAAAATAGCGTTTTTTGATATTGATGGGACATTAGTTAATGTACCTAATGGGATGTTACATCCAACTGATGAGACAATAAGGGTTTTAAATGAATTTAAAAATCAAGGTAATAAGATCGTCATTGCAACAGCTCGGGGTGAAGTACCTGAAAGTGTGGCAAACATTGAATTTGATGGGTATATTTGTAATGATGGACATTATATTCGTTTTAATAATGAGATTTTGATTGATGAACAATTTGATAATGGAATGGTGCAGAAGCAATTAGATGTATATGCAAAATATAATGGTCGTTCAATGTTTAATGGTCGCGGTGGTGCATGGTGCAGTTTTCTTGATGATGAATTGGTTATAAAACATCGTGCTATGTTTCAGGGAACAACTGAAAGACCAACTGATGTTAATGAGGTATTTAAAACTAGTGATGTTAAAGCGGTAAGCTGTTGTGTTTTATTTGATAGTGCAGCACAGTTGTGGGCAGCTTATCATGAATTAGAAGATGAATTTACGATGATTCCGTATGATACAGGTTTGATTCGAATGGATGTTTATTGCAAAGGGTTCACTAAGGGAACTGCTTGTGAATATTTATATCAAAAATTAGGAATTGATTATGAAAACACGTATGCTTTTGGTGACGGTATCAACGATGTAGAGATGTTACAATTGGTTAAACATGGTATTGCTATGGGGAATGCTATTCCTAAATTAAAAAGTGTAGCAAGTGAAATAACTGATAGTGTTGATAATGATGGGATTGCTCAAAGTTTTAAAAAGCATTTTAATATTTAACAGTAAAGTCAGCAGAATGCTGATTTTTTTGTAAGAAAAATGTAAGAAATAAGTGGGAATTTTGTGATTTTTTCTTATGAAGAAATTAAAAAATGAAGAGCGTTTTTTTTATATTATAGATTTATCGAAGGAGTAGTAAGGAAGGATATAATATGAAAAGAAAAACAATAGCTATTTTATTTGGAGGAAAATCAAGTGAATATGAAGTGTCGCTACAATCAGCAGCTGCGATTATAAAGAATTTTCCGCAAGAAAAATATGATCTTTATTTAATCGGGATTACGAGAGCAGGACAGTGGTTTCATTATGATGGGGAAATTGAAAAAATTAGTAATGATACTTGGAATCAAGAACTGCTTAATCCAGTGACGGTATGTTTAGAACCAGAAAGACAAGCAGTGATGGAAATAGTTGATAATAAAATAATCTATCAGCAAATTGATGCGGTTTTACCGGTCTTGCATGGAAAAAATGGTGAGGATGGTACTGTTCAAGGATTAATGGAGCTTGCAAAAATACCAGTACTTGGCTGCGGATTATTAGCATCAGCATTATGTATGGATAAATATCGAGCTCACCAGTTAGTCAAAGCAGCAGGGATAAAGGTTACTAGGTCTGTGCTTGTACATAATATAAATGATTTTAATGTTAAAGCATTGAATTTTCCATTATTTGTTAAACCATTAAAAGCTGGATCATCATATGGAATTAGTAAAGTTGTCAAAATGGAAGAATTAACAAAAGCACTTGAATATGCCTTTAATTACGATAATGAAGTAATTGTAGAGGAAGCTGTTGAAGGGTTTGAGGTAGGTTGTGCGATTATTGGCAACGATGAATTGACTGTTGGTGAGGTAGATGAAATAGAATTATCGGGAGGTTTTTTTGATTATGATGAAAAGTATACTTTGAAAACTTCAACAATTCATATGCCCGCTAGAATTGATGAAGTAACGGCAAGGAAAATTCAAGAAACTGCAAAAATTATTTATCAGACATTAGCTTGTCAGAATTTTGCTAGGGTAGACATGTTTTTAACGCCAAACAATGAAATAGTTTTTAATGAGGTTAATACGATTCCTGGTTTTACTGATCATAGCCGTTTTCCCCAGATGATGAAAGGAGTAGGTTTTGAATTTAGTGAATTAATAGATAAAATTGTTGCGATAGGGCTTAAGTATGCAGATGGTAACTTTAAATAAAGATGATATTTACCAAGGTCCATTAGTATTGGTTAATCATAATTATCCAATTGCAAATAACTATCAAATTACTAACTGTTCGACTGCCAAGGATTCAACAATATCATTAGAAAAAACGGCTACGGAGATGCTAACAAAAGCATTACAGGAAATTAAAGCAGAAGATAAGATTGTTTTAGTCAGTGGTTTAAGAAGCGGTCAAGAACAAGCTATGATCTATAATCAGGCTATTCAAAATCATGGAAAAGAGTTTGTTGATAAGTTTGTTGCTAGAGTGAACTGTAGTGAGCATCAAACAGGTCTAGCCATTGATTTAGCAGTAAAAAATGAAACAATTGATATCTTTTGTCCTGATTTTACAAGTCAGGAAATCTGTCAACAATTTCGTGATATTGCAAGTGATTATGGCTTTATTCAGAGATATTCTAAAAATAAAATTGATTTTACCAAAATTAGTGAGGAACCATGGCATTTTCGCTATGTTGGGATTGTTCATGCAAAAATTATGGAAGAAAATCAGTGGTGTTTTGAAGAATATCATTTATATATAAAAAATCATTCTATTTTCAATCCATATGTTTTAGACTGCCAAGGAAAGTTAGTTGAAGTATTTTATGTTCCAGCAGTTAATGAACAGACTAAGTTAAACTTAAGTGATCATGGTAGTTATCAAATATCGGGAAATAATTGTGATGGTTTTATTATTACATCATGGAGGCCATATGTCTAAAGTAAAAGGTTATCCCTTAATCGACTGTTTTAGGATAATTGCTGCAATTTTAGTTGTCACGATTCATACTTCACCATTAGATACAATTAGTCCAACTTTAGATTTTTATTTAACTCGTGGATTAGGACGTATTGCAGTACCATTCTTTTTTATCACAACTGCTTATTTCTATTTTCTTAATCCCAGTAAAAAACGACTATATAAGATTATTAAACAGACACTATTGATTTATTTAGCAGCAATAATTATTTATTTACCATTAAATCTTTATAATCATTATTTTAATCAAAGTAATCTGATTTATGAAATAATTAAAGATGTTTTGTTCGATGGAACTTTCTATCATTTGTGGTATTTACCAGCAACAGTTCTAGGATTGATCACTGTTGCAGTATTAGATAAACGGGTATCTTTATTAACGAGTTTTTCAATTGTGGTACTACTTTATTTAATTGGATTAGGTGGTGATTCGTATTATGGTTTGATACACCCATATTGTAAATGGGGGTATGACTTGATTTTTTTAATAAGTGATTATACACGAAATGGTATTTTCTTTGCACCGTTATTCATTTGGATTGGAAAACTTCTTGCGGTAAAGCAATTTAACTTTAGTTTAAGAGTAATCGTTATTAGCACGATATTAGCAATAAGTTTGATGTTTATAGAAATATCACTATTGAAAGGTTATCAAGATGCAGCAGATTATGTTTTTGTACGTCATGATTCAATGAATATCTTATTGCCGGTAGTAATGTTTTGGCTATATCAGGGACTTTTACGAATATCAGGCAAACGAATATCTAAATGTAAAGATCTATCGTTAGCTATTTATCTTTTTCATCCCTTGATGATTGTTGTTGTTCGTGGAATAGGTAAATTATTGAAGTGTGATCATTTAGTTGTTGACCCGCTGATTCAGTTTATTAGTGTATTGATAATAACTGTTTTATTTTCAGAGATTTTATTGAAAGGAAAAGAGAAGTATGGTGAATATTCGCACAAGTCGCAGTTGGATCGAAGTTGATCTAGATGCAATCACGCATAATCTTGATGAATTGAGTTCATTATTAAATAAAAATAGTTCATTAATGGTAGTTGTTAAAGCAGAAGGATATGGTCATGGGTTAGTAGAAGTTGCGAAACATTGTCAAAAAATGGGAATTGAAGCTTTTGCAGTTGCTACTATCGATGAAGGTATCAAACTTCGAGAACATGGGATATATGGCGAAATTTTAGTACTTGGTTATAGTCATCCCATTCGTGCAATTGAATTACATAATTATCGTTTGATTCAAACCATTGTAAATCGTGAGCATGCTCGGCAATTAAATGAAAGTGGGCATATGATCAATGTTCATATTAAGATTGATACTGGAATGCATCGTTTAGGTTTTGATTTAAGCGATTATGAGAGTATTAAAGAAATATATGATTACCAGTTTATTCATATTCAGGGTTATTTTACACATCTTTGTGTTTGTGATAGTAAAAGGAAAGTTGATCAAGAATACACCCAAAAACAAATAGCTGCTTTTTATGATTTAATTAATGAATTAAAATTAAGACATTATGATATAGGAAAGGTTCATCTTCAAAGTAGTTATGGATTAGTAAATTATCCTGAAATCAATGCCGATTATGCTCGGGTTGGGATTTTAATGTATGGAGTGTACTCAACGTTCAATGATTATTCAAAAGTACAATTAGATTTAAAACCAGCTTTAACAATTAAAGCACAAATTGCAATGCTGCACTATTTGACTAAAGGCGCGAGTCTTGGTTATGGCTTGACTTATAAGGTTAATCGTGATAGTGTAATTGCCGTTATTCCAATTGGCTATGGTGATGGATTGCCACGTATACTTTCTTCAAATGGAAGTGTTTTGATCAAAGGTCAAAAGTGTCCAATAGTTGGAAGAATTTGTATGGATCAAATGCTTGTAGATGTTAGCGAGATTAGTGATACCAGTGATAATGATCTAGTCACCGTAATTGGTCAAGATGGTACAGAAGAAATTAGGGTAGAAGAAATTGCACTTGAAGCTAATACAATTAGTAATGAGATTTTGAGTCGTTTAGGAAGTCGACTGCCAAGAATATATCGAGGAGGATAATAGGTTGAAAAGAAGCAGTTACATGTCGTACAATGAAAAGAAAAAAATCCCTTATAAAGTAATCATTAGTGTATTAATCGCTATGTTAATACTTGGGACATTGATTGCATTTAATTTTACAAGAATTCGGTTAATGACGAAGGGCTATGGTTGGTCTGAACAAAGCATTATTTTACAGCTAAATGATAATGAGATTGAGCGTTATTTGGATGCGGAAAAGGTCAGTGATTTAAGTTCCTGGAATGAATATAAAAATAAAAAACATTATTTAGAGTATCAGACATATCAAAAAGAACATCAAGATTATTCAAAAAAAGAAGTAATAAAATATATTGATACTTTCTATCAGGATTATTATCAAGATCTCAAGGATTTAAAATATAGTTATAAACAAGTATTATCTTTAATGAAAGTTGCAGAGCTGTCTGATTTTAAGGTAATCGTCGATAATAAATATACATATTCGCAAATTAAATCTTATTTAAAGATTAATGGAATGGTCTTTGAGGATCTGCCTAAGTATCTTGCAAGTAATCAAGAGCCAATAACAGCTGTACTTACGGTTACTTACCCATTTATTGATGCTAATAATGCTGTTGGATCAGAATATGAAGTTTTAGATCCTAGTAATACACTTCTGTTGATTAAAAAGGGTTTTGTGTTACCTAAAGATTATGTCCCTGCTGATCTTGTTGTACCTGATATACCAATTGCTCCTGATAATAACCATAATAAACTTCGAAAAGATGCAGCTAAAGCATTAGAAGATATGAATAAAGATGCTTTAAAAGAAGATTATCATTTAGTTTTAAATAGTGGGTATCGCTCATATGATGAACAAGTAGAAATTTATAATGATTATTTTAACCGTTATGATGAAGTCACTGCTAGTGGTTTAGTTGCGAAACCTGGCTCAAGTGAACATCAATTAGGGTTAGGAGTAGATTTAACTAGCCAAAGTGTAATTGATAAAAAGAGAATGGTTTTTGGTGATACGGATGAGTATAAATGGGTTGCTAAAAATGCTTATAAATATGGCTTTATTCTTCGTTATCCTAAAAATCGTTCGGATATTACTGGAACTGCTAATGAGCCATGGCATTTACGTTATGTTGGTAAGAAAGCAGCTAAAATAATTTATGATAATAATTGGACTCTAGAAGAATATATTTTAAAATATGGTTTTGATTATGAATTAAAGAAAATTGATTAAGCATCCTTTGGATGCTTTTATTATTTTCAATTAAACTTTTAATATGTTAAAATCATTATCATAAAAAGAGGAGTTAACAATGGATATATATAAATTTTTAACACAGTTAGGTATTGATTATCAAAAAATTAATCACCAATCAGTTAGCACTGTTGAAGAAGCAATGTTTATTAATGAGCAAATTGATGGAGTAGCATGTAAAAATCTATTTTTAAAAAGTAGTGATAAACAATTCTTCATTTATATGATGACGGTTGAAAAGCGTGCTGACTTGAAATATATAGCTAAACAAATTGGTAGTAAGCGGCTAAGCTTTGCTAGTGATGAAGAACTTGTAGAATTGTTAAAGTTAATTCCAGGATCAGTGACACCATTAGGAATAATTAATGATAATAAGCGAGTAAAAATATTGATTGATCGTGAATTAAGAGCACAACGATTATTAATTCACCCTAATATTAATACAGCAACAATATCAATTACCTATGATGATTTGTTATTGTTTATTAATGCTTGTGGAAATGAGTATTTAATTATTTAAAAATTTGATTATGGCAGTAATAAGAAATTTATTGAAATAAATACTTGCTGCAAGATTACATCTTTATAACTCTATGTATTTAGTTTAGTCATAATGGTTAGAGTCGTAATATTAATGAATATTATTCGATATATGCTATAATTTTAAAGAAAATTAGGAGGTGACTGGTAAGTGCTTGTAACTGACAAAGAATTACATAGAATCGTAAGCAGTGTTAGAAATCTAAGAACAGGACGAATATATTATCAAAAAGATTATGTTAGAGAAATCACAATTACTTATGATCGACTTTTTGATGATTATACAATTGAAGGCATTGTTGATAATGGTAGTTATGAAAATGTGTGTAAAATCGTTATTGATCAAGATAATAAGATTACTGACTATAGTTGTAATTGTTATTGGTGTGATGAACTCTCGGCTTGCGGTCATATTGGGGCAGTTTTGCTGAAGGTTCAAGAGTTATCACCTGATGATTTTCCATTTAAATATAAAAGTAAAAATGGTAAGATAAGTTATTTCGACAAGTTAGTACAAATTCGTCAGCAGCAGGAAGAAGAACTGCTAAAAAATGAATTAGCAGTAACAAAAAACCTAATAGCATCATTTAAGACTGCTAAAGCAATTGATTTTAATCAGGTTAAACTAAATCAAAAGTATGATCTTGAAGTCCAGATCAAGATTAATTATGGGCACCCATGTTTAAAATTCAAAGTAGGAAGTGATAAAAAGTATATAATAAAAAATATTCCTAATTTTTTAAGTGCATTAGCAAATAATGAATATGTTGAATATGGTAAACAATTAGCGTTTGTTCATAATCAAAAAGTATTTAGTGATGAAGCACTGAAGATTATTGAATTAATGAAATTTTGTATGATCACTTATGAGCGGTATCAACAGGAATATTATTACGATATATCGCATGTGACAAATGAGATAAAGATTATTCCCGAAAGTATTGAATATATCTATGAAGTATTAAAAGATTTAGAAAAAACTAATCAACATTTATCAATTTATCAATACAATTATCAGCCTACTTTACATATAAGGAAACTTGAAAAATATTATTCGCTTGAATTAAAGGATTTTGATGAATTTTGTGGTTATAAAAATCTTTATAAGATTACTGAAAATGAAATAGGTATGGTTAAGCTGGATGATGAAGGAAAAGCAATCAAATTTATTCATAATTGCGAAAGTAAAGACAAATTATTATTAGCAAAAGAAGATGTAAATGACTTTGTTAAATATATTTTAAATGATATTAAGCAATATTTTAATTATACTGGGGACTTATTAACAAGTGAAGTTATCGAAACAGAAATATTGACACTCTATGGCGATATTAATGAATTGGAACAAATCAAAGTTTATCTTGAAAGTAAACAAGGCCTAGAAACGATTTATTCATTTCAACAGCCGAGAAAGCAAACATCAATTAATTTTGATTTAATTGAAGATTATTTAAAAGAGATTGGTGATGTAGTTGATTTTGAAAAACATTGTATGTATTTGAATTTAGAAAGTGAAAAAACTTACTCCTTTTTAAATGAAGGTTTGCCTTTTTTAGCTAATTATTGTGAAGTGATGGTTAGTGATGCACTTAAAAAGATTGGGAAGAAAAGTCAATTTAGTATTACTGTAGGAGTGACTTTAGAAAATGACTTATTGGCAATTGACATTGAAAGTATTGATATTCCTAAAGATGAATTAGCGTTAGTCTTAAACTCATATCAAAAGAAGAAGAAATTTCATCGGTTAAAAAATGGTCAACTATTATATCTTGATTCTGATGAGCTGGAAGAATTAAATGAATTTATGACTGATTATCAAATTAGACCAAAGATGCTTGAGGATGGACATTTAGAAATGGATGTCTATCGGGCTTTTAGTCTTGATAATAAAGCCGAAACAAGCAATTATTTAGTATATGATCGTAGTACCGTATTTAAAGAAATTATTGATAATTTTAAAGATATAGCTAAACAGAGTTATCCCTTAGCGCCTAATTATCAAGAAATTTTACGCGATTATCAGAAATTTGGATATCAATGGCTTCAATCAATTAGTTCTTATGGCTTTGGAGGAATTTTGGCCGATGATATGGGGCTTGGTAAAACCTTACAAATGATTGTTTTACTGGATCAAAATCGGGATGATAAAAAAACTAGTTTAGTTGTTTGTCCATCATCATTGCTATTGAATTGGCAAGATGAGATACATAAATTTTCTAATTCTTTATCTTGTACTTGTATTCACGGCAGTCTAAAACGACGAAAAGAAGCAATTAGAAAATTTAATGAGGTTGATGTGCTAATTACTACTTATGATTATATGCGTCGTGATGCTAATCTTTATGATGGTTATCAATTTGAAAATATTATTTTGGATGAAGCGCAATATATTAAAAATCCTAAAACTAAGAATGCGATAACAGTAAAATCGTTAAAAGCTAAACATCGTTTTGCTTTAACCGGAACTCCTATAGAAAATTCTTTGGCGGAGTTATGGTCAATTTTTGATTTTTTAATGCCAGAGTATTTGTATAGCTACCATTATTTCAAAACTAATTATGAAACACCGATTGTTAAAAATCATGATGAAAACAAACAGCAGGAACTAAAAAAATTAATTACACCATTTATCTTAAGACGTAATAAAAAAGATGTATTGACTGAATTACCAGAGAAGATTGAAAAAACATTATCAATTGAATTTAATGAAGAAGAAAATAAGTTGTATTTAGCTAATTTAATTCAGGTCAATAAAGAACTGCAAGAACAGCTTAATTATGATAATGTAGATCGTATTGCTATTTTAGCAATGTTGACAAGATTAAGACAAATTTGTTGTGAACCACGGATAATATATGATAATATTTCGAATATTTCATCAAAATTATCGGGATGTCTTGATTTAATCCGAAATTTCCTGGGAAATAATCAAAAAGTGCTATTATTTTCTTCTTTTACTTCCGTGCTTGATTTAATTGCTAAAGAATTGGAGAAAGAAAGTATTACTTATTATCAATTAACAGGTGATACAAAAAAAGAAGAACGTCATCGATTAGTTAATCAATTTCAAAATGATGATACAACAGTATTTTTGATTTCATTAAAAGCTGGGGGAACAGGATTGAATTTGACTGCTGCTGAAGCAGTTATTCATTTTGATCCTTGGTGGAATATGTCAGCACAAAATCAGGCGACTGATCGTGCTTATCGAATCGGGCAAGAAAATGTTGTAACGGTTTATAAATTGGTAATGAAGGATAGTGTTGAAGAAAAGATCTTAGAACTGCAAAATAAAAAGAAAAACTTAGCTGATAGTTTTGTGGAAAATAATGAAGGTAGTATAACAACAATGTCTACTAATGACATTATTGAGTTATTTAAAGTATAAATGAAATACTCTAGTAAAAACTTACTAGAGTATTTTTATCGTTGTGCTTTATTAGATAATTATGAACTAACAATTTATAATCATAAGGATAAAAGCAGTAATATAAACTATTTGATTACATAAGGAAACATACTTGATTTATATAATATTTCATTTATTTACAAAGTTTAGTACTTCAAGTATACTTGAAATTAATAAAGCTAATCAATATAGTCAAAAAAGTTATTTGATTGTTTTAAAATGATGGTATTGTAACTATGCGATAAGATTATAGGTTGGAGTATATAATGGAATATTTTGAATATAGCGATATTGAAATTGAATATTTGAAAAGTAGGGATCCTGTTTTAAAACAAGTAATCGAGCAGATTGGTATAATTAAACGTGCGGTAATACCTGATTTATTTGCAGCTTTAGTTAATTCGATTGTTGGTCAACAAATTTCTACTAAAGCCCATCAAACAATTTGGCAGAGAATCAACAATTCTTTTAGTCCGATTACCCCAGCAAATTTTAAATCACTTTCAGCTGAGGAATTACAAAAATGTGGCATTACGATGAAAAAAGCACATTATATCAAAGAAATAACGAGACGGATCATTAGTGATCAATTGGATTTGGAGCGATTAGCTGATCTATCAAATGAAGAGGTTATAGAACAGCTTTGTGAGTTGCCTGGAATCGGGAGATGGACAGCAGAGATGATTTTAACATTTTCATTACAACGTAAAGATATAATTAGTTATAGCGATTTAGCAATTTTACGGGGAATGCGCATGGTCTATCATCATCGGCGAATTACACCTCAACTATTCACTAAATATAAACGTCGCTATGGACCATATGCAACAATTGCCAGTTTGTATTTATGGGCAGTTGCTGCGGGAGCAATTCCAGAATTGAAAGATTATGCACCGAAATCAAAAAATAATGTTAGAATATAAGTTATATTGAGAGAGTTGATATTTATCTTGTCATGGAGGATAATATAATGAAATTTGAAGAACGGGTCTTACAACAAGAGTTTACACTAAACGATACAGATGATCTAATTGTTGATTATATTCGTAAAAATAAAGCAAATTTGGAACATTTATCAATTCAAAAGGTAGCCGAAGATCTTTATCTTGTTCCCAACTCAATCATGCGTCTTTGTAAAAAGTTAGGGTATAAAGGCTTTGCAGAGATGAAATTTTTAGTTAATAACGAAGTATCAGAAAATTTAGATATTCAAAAATTATTATCAAAGAATTTGTATAAATCAATGGAACTAATTAATTATAAAACGTTAGAAGAAGTTGCCGCTAAGATCAAGAATGCCCGAACATGTCACTTTATTGGTGTCGGTGAGTCATTATATTTTTGTGAAATGATGGTCGATAATTTGCGATGTTATGATTATCGAGCTGAATATTATCAAACTTATCGTGAAATTGAATATCGAATCAAGCATTGTGAAGAAAAAGATATTTTGTTTGTAATTAGTGCAAGTGGTGAGAATGGTCGTTTGAATAATTGGGTAGAAGAAGCAAAACAGAATGGAATTTTTGTTATTTCGGTTACCCATTTTAATGAAAATCGATTGGCTGGTTTAGCACATATTCCATTATATTATTGGGGTGATGAACAAAAATTGAATGGCTATAATGTTGCGGATCGAACAGGGATGATGATGCTGCTTCGAGAGTTGACAGAGGTATTTTGGAGGATGTACTGTGTATAAATACACGGTACATCCATTTTTTATTTAAAAATAAGTGTATGATTTTCCAAATTGAAAAGGGTTACAAAATAATATGCTATGATATTTTTGTAATCAGGGAAAGACATGTCAGTGATTAATAAAATTAAAAGAAGAGGGCAGAAGAAATGGAATTATCTAAATTAACAAGTGAGCAGCTTATTACTTTAAATAGTGATTTGTCATCAAAAGATGAAATAATTAAATTCTTAGTTTCTAAATTATATCAGGCAGGAAAAATTAGTAATGAGGAAGATTTTTATCAAGCAGTATTAGAACGTGAAAGCTTAACACCAACAGGGATTGATAATGGTCTGGCCATTCCTCATGGAAAAGATGGAGTAGTTAGAGAAGCAGCTTTTGCGGTTGTAACTTTAAAGAAACCTGTGAAGGATTGGGAAAGTGTTGTTGAAGGTAACAAAGTACAATATGTTTTTTTACTTGCAATTCCCCAAAATGATAGGAATTCGGTTCAAATGCAATTATTGGCAGAAATGATGACGAAGATGGCTAATCATACATATACAGAAAAATTATATGCTTCTAAAACAGTAAAAGAATTTTATCAAAATCTGGATAATGGGGTTAATAGTGATGAAATAAAATCCTTTGATCGCTCAATCGTTGCGGTTACTGCGTGTGCCGCTGGTATTGCCCATACTTACATGGCAGCAGAAGCATTAACAAAAGCTGGGCAAGAGTTGGGAGTAAATGTATATGTAGAAAAGCAGGGGGCTAATGGAATTGAAGATCGTCATACTAATGAGATGTTAAAAAATGCAAGTGCAGCTATTTTTGCTGTCGATGTAGCGGTTAAAGAGGAGGAACGTTTTAGTCATTTACCAACGATTAAAACAAAAGTATCTGCACCATTAAAGGATGCTAAAAAGATTATCGAAACAGCGTTAGTTAAAGCAGAACAAACTGCTCGTGGTGAGTATGTAGAACATTCACGACATCAAGAAGCCGGATTTTTAGAAACAGTTAAGGAAGCGGTTATGACAGGAATTAGTCATGTTATTCCATTGATCGTGGCTGGCGGAATGATTGCAGCAATTTGTGTAATCTTTGCAAGAACCTTTGGTTTTACAGATTTGATGAATACCGAAGGAAGTTGGCTTTATTTGATCAAATCAATGGGAAGTGGATTGTTAGGAACCTTGATGGTACCGGTATTATCAGCTTATATGGCTTATTCAATCGGGGATAAACCAGCTTTAGCTTCAGGGTTTGCGGCTGGATTTTGTGCTAATACCGTTGGCGGTGGATTCTTACTCGGGATGCTTGGTGGGATCATTGCTGGGTATTCAATACGCTATTTAAAGAAATGGATTCCAGCTAAAGGAACATTTGCCGGTTTTGTGAGTTTTGTAATTTATCCTGTATTGTCTTGTTTGATTGTTGGAGTCTTATTGTTAGTCGTATTAGGTAAACCAGTTGCAATGATCAATACAGCATTAGTTGACTTTTTAGGATCAATGGCAGGAACAAATGCTGCTTTACTAGGGGCTGTTTTAGGAATCATGGTTTCTTTTGATTTAGGTGGACCAGTAAATAAAGCTGCATATGCTTTCTGTGTTGCTGCAATGGCGGAAGGAGTTTTAATGCCATATTGTGCTTTTGCTTCAATTAAAATGGTTAGTGCATTTGGGGTGACATTTGCGACAAAGTTTAGAAAAGATTTATTTACACCAGAAGAACGTGAAGTAGGAAATTCAACCTGGCTATTAGGTTTAGCAGGAATCACAGAAGGGGCAATTCCGTTTATGATGGCAGATCCAATTCGTGTAATTATATCCCTATGTACTGGTTCTGCAGTTTGTGGAGCGATTGTAGCGATGTTTAATATTGGTCTTGATGTACCTGGGGCAGGAATATTCTCTATTTTCGTATTAACTGCTGATAATATTCCATTAGCGATGATCGTCTGGTTTGGAGCGGCAGTAATTGGAGCGATTATTTCAGCGGTGCTACTTGTAATTACTCGAAAACAGAAATTAGCTAAGGCAAAATAGGAGGAATAGCATGGTAAATCAAGTACACATTGTCCCCCATATGCATTGGGATCGTGAGTGGTATTTTTCAGCCGAAGAATCAAAGTTATTATTACTAAACAATATGGAAGAAATATTAGAAATGTTAGAAAATAATGAGGATTATCCTTATTATGTTCTCGATGGACAAACAGCTGTACTTGAGGATTATCTAGCATTAAAACCAAAAAATTTATCACGACTAGTTAATTTAGTGAAAAAAGGTAAATTAATTATTGGGCCTTGGTACACTCAAACTGATGAGATGGTTGTAGGTGGAGAGTCGATTGTTCGTAATTTATTATACGGTCATAAAGATAGTCAGACTTTTGGAGAACCTATGAATATTGGTTATTTACCAGATTCATTTGGTCAGTCAGGTCAAATGCCAATGATTTTAAACGGTTTTGGAATTACAAGAAGCATATTCTGGCGGGGAACGAGTGAGCGAATGGGTTCAAATAAGACAGAGTTTTATTGGACTAGTGACGATGGTTCAAAAGTCTTAACTCAACTATTACCACTTGGTTATGCAATTGGAAAATATTTACCCACAGATCTTGATGAATTAAAAAAACGTTGTGATAAATATATGCCAGTGTTACAAAAAGGAGCAACTAGTGAACATATATTAATTCCTAATGGTCACGACCAAATGCCATTACAAAAAAATATATTTGATGTCATTGAGCAGTTAAAAAGACTTTATCCAGATAAAAACTTCTTTTTAAGTAACTATGATCAGATATTTAAAGAATTAGAGAAAAAAGATAACTATGATATCCTTCATGGTGAACTGCTGGATGGTAAATATATGCGTGTACATCGTTCGATTTTTTCATCACGGGCAGATATCAAAACAATGAATACCGTAATTGAAAATAAAATTACCAATCTGCTAGAGCCATTGGCTTCCATTGCTTTTAAATTAGGGTTTGAGTATTTTGATGGGATGATGGAATCGATATGGAAAGAGATAATGAAAAATCATGCCCATGATTCAATTGGATGTTGTTGTAGTGATAAAGTACATCAAGAAATAAGCAGCCGTTTTACGATTGCTAATGAGAAAGTAGAGCGAATGATTGACTTTTATAAACGAAAGATTACTGATGCAATGCCTAAAGATATTGCACTTGATAAACTAACGGTCTTTAATTTACTCCCTTATCCAAGAAATCGAGTGGTTCGCAGTGAAGTTATCACGAGAATGAAAAGTTTTAAAATTGTTACTAGTGAGGGTCATGAAATAGATTATCAAGTTATTAATAAAGAAATCATTGATGCTGGGTTAATTGATCGTCAGATTGTTCATTATGGGAATTATGATCCATTTATAAAATATACAATTGAATTTAAAGATAATTTTCCTGCGATGGGGTATCAGGCTTATTTAATTCAAGAAGCAGTAGAGCCAAAAGAAATTTTATTAGATAAAGTGGACTTTCTGGAAAATGAATACTATCAGATTAAAATTAATAGTAATGGAACTTTAAAAATATATGATTTAGTTAATGATCATACTTATGATTCCGTTTTATTGATTGAAGATGGTAGTGATGAGGGTGATGGTTATGATTATTCACCATTATTGGAAGATTATATCATAACTTCTAAAGATGCTAAGGCAGATTATCAAATCAATAGATCCAGGTATTCTACTACAGCTCATATAATTGTCGAAATGAAAGTACCAAAAGATTTAACAAGTCGTAAACAAAAGAAATGTGATACAAGTTTAAAAATTGAATTTCAAATAGAATTAAAACAAGGGGAACGAAATCTTGACATTACAACTAATATTGATAATACAGCTAAAGATCATCGACTTAGAGTACTTCTTCCAACTGATATTTGGGCTCAGGCCTCAGTTAGTGATAATCAGTTTGGGATAATTGAACGCCCAGTAAAAGATATGGCGATAGAATCATGGCAAGAAGATAATTGGAGCGAGCGGCCAGATAGTATTTATCCAATGCTTAGTTACGTTGCAATCAAGGGTTGTCCATTAGCTTTACTCACTAATTCAGTTAGAGAATATGAAGTAATTGGGGATAATTATAATACCCTGGCAATTACGTTATTTCGATCAGTTGGCTATTTAGGTAAAGAAGAATTAGTTCGGCGTCCGGGACGACCATCAGGAATTAAGATGCCTACACCAGATTCACAATTATTAAAACCATTAGAGTTTAGATTTGCGCTTGTTATTGAAAATGATCACGCTAAATTATCACGTTTAGCTAAAGATTATTTAACGCCATTAATTAGTTATAATAAAATGCCGTACAATGCGATGAAGTTAAATGAGGTTGATTTTAACACTCCATATACTTTCTCTCTGCTTCATGAAAATAATGAACTTACTACACTAAGTGTTTTAAAAAAGGCAGAATCTTCAAATAAATTAATTTATCGAACTTTTAATACTAATAATAAAGAGGTTTTAATTTCTTTAAATCATGATCTTAAAGATTTTGTTGATTTAAAAGAAGAGATAGTTAAGACTAATAATAAACTAAAAAAGAATCAAGTAAAGTCATTTATTTTAGATGATTAAATAAAACCGTAGTCCAAATGACTACGGTTTTGACAGTTACCTAAAGGTGCCTACTATTAAAAGACTAGATAATCAATATAATGATATATAAGGAGGAATAAGCAATGTTAGGTGAAGAAAAGTTAATTAATTTTACGAAAACAAACTATCAAAAGAAAATTACTAAAGTTAATGAACGGGTATATCATTTTTTGGGCTATGGACATAGTAATGCAATTGCGATTATTGGGGAAACTTCAATTATATTAATTGATACTCTTGATTCTGATTATCGTGCAAAAGTGATGAAAGATGAACTAGCGAAAATTAGTGATAAACCGGTTAAAACAATTATTTATACTCATGGACATCCTGATCATTTAGGAGGAGCAGGTGCTTTTCGGGATACAGTTGTAGAAGTAATAGCATTTAAACCTCGAAAACCAATTTTAAAATACTACGATAGAATTAGTAAACTACTAAATCAACGAGGGATTTATCAGCATGGTTATGGATTAACAGATCAGGAAGCGATTAGTCAAGGCATTGGAATCCGTGAAGGAAAAGAAATTAAAGAAGGAAAATATGATTTTATAAAACCGACGACATATTATGAGCAAAAAGTGGTTGAACGAGTAATTGACGGAATTAAATTAAAGATGGTTAGTGCTGTAGGTGAAGCAGATGATGAAATCTATGTTTGGTTAGAAGATGATCAGATAATGTGTTGTGGAGATAATTATTATGGATGCTGGCCTAATCTTTATGCAATAAGAGGAACCATGTATCGCGATGTTGCAACATGGATTGATACTTTAAATGAGATTTTAAATTATCCAGCTGTTGCATTATTACCAGGACATACACGAGTTTTATGGCAAAATGAGATTAAAGCAATAGTGGGAACTTTTAGGGATGCCATCGAGGATATTTTATTTAAAACATTAGATTGTATGAATCAGGGAATGTCTTTGGAAGAAACTGTTAAAAATGTTAAATTAGCACCAATATATCAGGATAAAGAATATTTAGGTGAGTATTATGGTACTGTAGAATGGTCAGTGAAAAGTATTTATAATGGTTATGTAGGATGGTTTGATGGGGATCCTGTGAAGTTATTGCCACATCCAACTGAGGCTTATAATCAGGCGGTACTTGCTTTAATTGGTGATAATGATAAACTAATATTAGCTATTAAAAATTATATGGCACAAGAAGATTATCAAATGGCATTGCAATTAATTGAGTTATTGATGGTGCAAGATAATTCATTACAAATTATAGAACTGAAAAAACAAGCCTTATTGATGCGGGCTAAACAAGTGACATCTGCTAATGCTCGTCATTATTTAATTGCATGTGCTAAATCATTATAAAGTAAGGAGAGAATATGACAAAAAAGATTTTGGTAACTGGAGGAACAGTTTTTGTAAGTAAATTTGTTGCAACTTATTTTAAAAATCATGATTATGATGTTTATGTTTTGAATCGTGGAAATCGAAAACAGATTGAAGGAGTAAAATTAATTAAAGGTGATCGACATCATTTAGGAAATTTGTTAAAGGGATATGATTTTGATGTGGTTTTTGATGTTACTGCTTATACTAAACAAGATGTCAAAGATTTGTTAGAAGGTCTAAATGGGGTCAAAGATTATATTTTGATTAGTTCCAGTGCTGTTTATCCGGAAAGTTTATCACAACCGTTCAAAGAGGAGCAGAAGGTTGGAAGAAATTCTATCTGGGGAGATTATGGAAGTAATAAAATTGAAGCTGAAAACTATTTACTAAGTCATATTCCTCAAGCATATATTTTAAGGCCACCATATTTATATGGACCAATGCAAAATGTTTATCGCGAACCTTTTGTGTTTGAATGTGCATTAAAGAAACGTTCTTTCTATCTACCTAATGATGGTAAAATGTTATTACAGTTTTTTCATGTTGAAGATCTATGCAAGTTAATGGAAACCATTATTAAAAAGCACCCTCATGATCATATCATGAATGTTGGAAATAGCGAAATTGTTGATATAAATAAATTTGTTGAGTTATGTTATCAAGTTGTAGGAGTACCGCTAAATAAAGTATATGTAACTAAGCATGATAATCAACGTGATTATTTTAGTTTTCATAACTATAATTATGTTCTTGATGTAACTAAGCAAAATCAGCTGTTGCCAAGTCAAAAAAGTCTTTTCGAAGGATTAGAGGAATCATATCAGTGGTACCTTGATCATCCAGATGAAGTTGTTAAGAAAAATTATATAGAGTTTATTGATCAAGAGCTTATTTAAAATAATCTTAAATTTTATATCTAGGAGAATAATGTAGTATGTGGATTATCTTTGGAAGCTTGAGTATTATCTGTACTTTGATGAGCTGTCTGTCTATATTTAAAAGTCAAGAGAAGCTGAGGGCTTATTGGTTTTCGATTTTAGGACTTGTTTTTACCGTGCTTACTCTTTTAGCAGGGTATCAATTAGTAAGTAATTGGGTAAAGCATGAAGATTGGTCAGCATTATTGGATGTAGTACCGTCAATGTTTACAATTCTTACAATATATGTAATTACGATGTTGACTGCAAATATTATTGCACTTATATTAATAAGAGGTAAATCAAAAAATACAAATGATAACTTAATGAAAAAAAGATAGTTATTAATTAAATAACTATCTTTTTTACGTGATTATAGTAAAATAAAGTAAATAATAACTATTTATATATTGAAAGAAATAATGATAAATCATTTTAACAAATGTTGGAATTGAAAAAATTATGAAAAAATATATTAAACGTGTAGTTGCTATGGGTGTTTAAAAAATTTATAATGCAGTATATTTATTTAAAGGATTTCTTTGAGTAATAAAGGAGGAGCTAATGGAAATAAAAAGAGTATTTGAACGAGACGAACAGTTAATTAGTTCACTTGTTACGGTTTGGGAAAGTTCGATTAGAGCAACTCATGATTTTTTTAGTGAAACTAATATTCGAGAAATAAAAAAGTATGTTTTTCAAGCAATTGAAGAAATTCCAATTTTAGTAGTTGCTGTTGATAATAAAGAAACATTGGCTTTTATGGGGATTGCTGAGGATAAATTAGAGATGTTATTTATTACAGCACAACGTCGAGGACAAGGTATTGGTAGGAATTTATTAGAGATAGGAATAAATGATTATGAGATCACTGAAGTCTGTGTAAATGAGCAAAATCCTCAAGCTCTAGCTTTTTATGAATATATGGGGTTTACTATTTATCGGCGAAGTGAATTAGATGAACAAGGGAATCCATTTCCAATTTTGTTCTTACATCGTCAATAAGAATTATAAATAGATATTTAGAAAGGACAAATTATGAAGTTGTTGTCATTAACTGAAAAGATAAAGCTAACTAAACAGCAAGAACTTGAATTTATTGATGTTCTCGAAGATGATATTAAGAAGTATTTTAGGATCCCGATATTTTTTATTATGTTATTTCAAATCTATAATATGGTCTATGTAAGTGTTTATACGGATTTTACCTATTATACCAAGTCAAGTAAGATTTATATGCTTTTATACACACTCATGTTTATCATCTGTGTCTTAGGGTTGATTTTATTGCATAAAAAGAATGTTAAAAAGGGTTTATTGTTGAAAGTTCAAAATTACTATATTGTTTTTTTAATCATGTGGTCGCTAGCAGTAACGATATATGATAATCGTGTTTCTAATAACATTAGTGTGCATATTATTACAATGTTGAGTATTGCTATTCTTGTTTATTTACCGCCAAAATTATTTGTTCCTCTGTATTTGTTCTCTGATATTATTTTGATTACTGGAATTGAATTAGTGAAACATGGTGAACCATTGGGGAGTCATTATAGTATTTATGTTAATAGTACCTGGTTAACGATTATGGCTCTATTTGTTGGATATTATCATTATCAATCAATGCGACAAACTTTTTTAAATCAGAGTATTATTCTAGAAAAAAATAGGATGATTGAAGAAAAAAGTGCGGAATTAGATTTTATTGCCCATCATGATTCTTTAACGGGGCTTCAAAATCGACGTTATTTAGCTAATTGTTTAAATAATATTTATTTAGAGAGTCGCGATAGTCAGCTTAAAACAGGTGTTTCTATAATTGATATCGATGATTTTAAATCTTATAATGATACTTTTGGGCACATTAAAGGTGATGAATGTCTAAAGAGAGTTTCTAATGCTTTAAATTTATGTTTGAGTGAAGGGTTTTTGATTCGTTATGGTGGAGAAGAATTTGTTTATTTATTAAAAAATACAGATTTAGAAGAAATGCAAAGAATTGGTACAGAACTTTGTCATACTGTTGAACGTCTGCATTTATTAATGCCAAATACTTCAAGTCGTGAATATTTAACTGTAAGTATTGGTGGGGCAATAGGTGTTTTAAATGGAGAAGAAAGTTGGCAAGCAGTTTTAGAGCAGGCGGATCAAGCCTTATATAAAGCTAAAAATACTAATAAAAATAAATGTATATGTGCAGTCGAGTAATATATTTTATAGTTGGGTTATAGATTTGTTTATTAAAAATAGTTTTATGATTGGATAGGAGGTTTGAAAGAGACCTCTTTTTTTATTTAGTGATATTTTAAATTAATAACATTAAGTTTTTATTGACTTATAGTTAACTCTAAGATTTATACTATGTTTAAAGATAAATAAGGTGAGATGGAAATTTTAATTATTTAAAAAACCATATTTAACTTTTTATTCTTATCGATACAAGTGCATAATTTATAGTGCACTGTTAATCAGATAAAGATTTTTAGTATATAAACTAAATATATTTAAATGTAAAAGATTATGATTGAATCTTGAATTTAAAAATCAAATTATTAAAACAAGATTATTGAGACTAAAAATATATGGCTAGAATAGGGGGAAAAATAATGGAATATATAACTTTAAATAATGGTGTAAAAATGCCCATGGCAGGATTTGGAGTTTTCCAAATCAAGGATAAAGAAGAATGTGTAAGGGTTGTCCTGGAGGCAATTGAAACTGGGTATCGTTTAATTGATACAGCACAGTCTTATGGTAATGAAGAAGCTGTAGGAGAAGCAATCTTAAAAACTAATGTACCTCGAGAAGAGTTGTTTGTTACAACAAAAGTCTGGATTACAAACTATGGCTATGAAAAAGCTAAGGCATCGGTGGAGGAATCTTTAGAAAAGATGAAACTCGATTATATTGACCTAGTATTATTGCATCAGCCTTTTAAAGATTATCATGGTGCTTATCGGGCTTTAGTTGATTTATACAAAGAAGGAAAAATTAAAGCGGTTGGTGTATCTAATTTTTATCCGGACCGTTTAGTAGATTTATGTTTAGATACAGATGTTGTTCCTGCAGTGAATCAGGTGGAAGTAAATCTATTTCATCAACAGAATCAAGCATTAGAATATAATCAAAAATATGGTGTTCAATTAGAAGCATGGGCACCGTTTGCAGAGGGAAAGAAGGGAATCTTCACTAATGAAACATTAATGGAAATTGGTGAAAAATATAACAAATCAGTAGGTCAAGTAATTTTAAGATGGTTAGTCCAAAGAGGAATTGTGCCATTAGCTAAAACGGTGAGAAAAGAAAGAATGTTAGAAAATATTGATATTTTTGATTTTCAATTAAGTGAAGAAGATATGAAAACTATTACAAATATGAATAAAGATACGAGTTCATTTTTCTCTCACTATGATCCAGCAACTGTTGAGATGATCTGTGGTTTAAAAAGATAAATTATTAAAGCAAGATGAAAGCTAGATAGCTTTATAGTGAACTAGTTAGAATCTACAATATACTAGGAGGTAAAATATTAATGAGAATAATTGAATTGAGTAATGGTGTGAAGATGCCGATCATTGGTTTTGGAACAATTGGACAGTTTGGTAAACAAGTAGAAGATAATGTTTCTTTTGCTTTACAAAATGGGTATCGTTTGATCGATACAGCTAATCGCTATACTAATGAAAAAAGTGTAGGTAGAGGTATTAGTAAAAGTGGATTGGATAGAAAAGAAATTTTTATTGAGACAAAATTAGCTCCGACGTTTTATGAAAAAAGTAATGCTGTTGAGCAAACATTAGAACGGTTGGGAGTTGAATATATTGATCTGATGCTGTTGCATCACCCTTTAAATAATTATATTGCGGGTTATCAAATGATGGAAAAAGCTTATAAGGAGGGGAAAATCAAAGCACTAGGGTTATCTAATTTTAAGGTTGAACAAATTCAAGAAATTTTGGATATTTGTGAAATTAAACCAGTAGTAATGCAAATTGAATGTCATCCTTATTATCCGGCTGAAAAGGTAAAAGATTTTTGTTTTGAAAAGGGGATTATTCTACAATCATGGTATCCTTTAGGGCATGGTAGTAATGAATTGTTAAATGAACCGTTATTTAAAGCATTAGCAATTAAATATCATAAGACAACGTCTCAAATTATTTTGAAATGGCACACGCAAATGGGGTTTAGTGCAGTACCGGGAAGTAGAAGTGCTAATCACATTTTAGAAAATATCGAGTTATTTGATTTTGTACTAACAAATGAAGAAATGCATGAAATAGCAAAACTAAATAAACATTGTCCATTTTATCAAATAACTGAAAAATCACAGCATATACTGGCAACAACAATTCCAGATGTTGACGGTGAGGAATAATAAGGGGGATAAGATTATGGAATATATTATTTTAAATAATCAAATAGAAATGCCAATTTTAGGTTTAGGGGTATTTCAAGTACCGGATAAAAAAGAATGTCAAGAAACTGTATTTCAAGCAATTAAAGCGGGGTATCGATTAATTGATACAGCAGCTTCTTATATGAATGAAGATGCTGTAGGAAATGCTGTTAAGCAAGCTATTGAAGCGGGAATCTGTACGAGAGAAGAGCTGTTTATTACATCAAAATTATGGGTGCAAGATATGCGAACATATGAAACAGCAAAACAGGGAATTGAAAATTCATTGAAAAAAAGTGGATTGGAATATTTTGATTTATATTTACTTCATCAAGCAATGGGAGATTACTTTGCTGCATGGCGGGCTATGGAAGATGCATATCATAAAGGAAAGTTAAGAGCTATAGGTGTTTCTAATTTCTATCCAAATATATTAACGAATTTTTGTGAAATTGTAGAAATTAAGCCAATGGTTAACCAGATAGAACTGCATCCATATTTTACTCAGGAGCAAGCAATAGAGACAATGAAATATTATGATGTTGTTCCTGAAGCATGGGCACCATTAGGAGGCGGTAGATATAATCCTTTTGAAGATGAGATGTTAAAAGGAATTGCTGAAAAATATCATAAGACAGTGGGTCAAGTATTACTTCGGTGGAATATTCAAAGAGATGTTGTTGTAATCCCTAAATCAACTCATATAGAGAGAATTATTGAAAATATTAATGTATTTGATTTTGAGTTGAATAATGATGAGATGAAAAAAATTTCATCCTTAGATATGGGATATAGTGGTTCACGGGCTAAACACTTTGAACCTGATTTTGTAAGGATGGTTGTTCATAGGAAAATCCATGAATAAAAAATAGATTATTAAAGGAGTGAAAAAAATGAGTATATTATTTATTAACGGAAGTCCTAATAAAAATGGTAATACGGTTGCTTTAAGTGAGCAATTTCTAAAGGGTAAAAATTATCAGACATTGCATTTAGTAGATTATAAGATTTATAGTTATGGTCAGCATTTTACAGATGATCAATTTGATGAAGTTGTTTTAGCGATGAGTAAAGCTGATACAATTGTAATTGGCTCACCGCTTTATTGGCATAGTATGTCTGGAGCTGTTCGTAATCTATTAGACCGGTTTTATCAACATGTTGATGAAAGTTTATTAAAGGGTAAAAACATGTATTTTATCTTCCAAGGTTATGCTCCAACGAAACAACAATTGGAAGCAGGAGAATATACAATGCAGCGTTTTGCAAATTTATATGGAATGAATTATCGTGGGATGATTACTGAATAAGAAAGGATAATGCTATGATGATAAAAAGACAGTTAGGGAAAACGAATATGTATGTCAGTCCGATAGGATTAGGCTGTATGGGATTTTCTCATGCTTATGGCTTAGCTGAAGATAAAGAGAGAGCAATTCAAACTATTAAGCAGGCTTATAAAATGGGTTATAATTTTTTTGATACGGCTGAATGTTATACTGGTGAGAATACTGATGGAACTATTTCTTATAATGAAGAGCTTGTAGGTGAAGCATTAAAGGAGGTAAGAGAACAGGTTGTTATTGCAACTAAATTTGGAGTTGAACATAAAGGGGATCATTTAGAATTAGATTCCTCACCAGAAAAAATATATGCATCGATAGAAGGATCATTAAAGAAATTACAGACTGATTATATTGATTTATATTATCAACATAGGATAGATCCTAAAGTTGAACCTGAAGTAGTGGCTGGAGTTATGAAGGAATTGATTGCAGCGGGTAAAATTAAAGCATGGGGAATTTCGGAGACAACAGAAGAATATTTAAGAAGAGCACATGCTGTTTGCCCAGTTACAGCTATTCAAAATAGATATTCAATGATGGCTAGATGGTATGAAGATTTATTCGTTGTTTGTAAAGAGTTAGGAATAACTTATGTAGCTTTTTCTCCAATGGCTAATGGATTACTTTCAGGGAAATTTACACCAGATTCTACCTTTGAAAATGGGGATTTTAGAAATAATATGCCTCAATATCAAAAAGAAGGGTATGAAAAAGCAAAAAAATTATTGAATTTGTTAAAAGTATTATCAGAAAAGAAAAATTGTACTATGGCTCAACTTTCAATAGCATGGATGCTAAGAAAAAAGGATTTTATTGTGCCTATCCCAGGAAGCAGAAAATTAGAACGTTTAGAAGAAAATTTTAGAGCAGGGGAAATTGAAGTTACAATTGATGAAATCAAAGAAATTGATGCTTTATTAGATACAATTGATTTTGATGTCTTCGGCGGACATTAAAAATGAATATAAGTGAAAATACTACTATTCAAGAAGTATTAGAACTTCCAGCCTTTAAAACATGGGGAAGGTTACTATTTCCAATCAATAGACCGATAGCTCTAAATATGACGATTAAAGAATTAAGTTCGTCTAAAATTTATTTATGGTATAATTATATAGATGTGAATAAGACAATTGAGATTATAAATACACTCAATCACGATGCTCAAAATCATTCAATATTTTATAACATTTATTCTAAAGAAGAATTATTAAATGATGCTTCAAAAAGAGATGTAGGATTGTTCTTTTTTAAAGGAAGTAAAGATGCGCCTTTTGCAATATGCAATGCTGGTGGTGGTTTTGTATATGTAGGAGCAATGCATGATAGTTTTCCACATGCTTTAGAGTTAAGTAAGCGTGGGTACAATGCTTTTGCTTTGATTTATCGTGTTGAGCATCCGTATGAAGATTTAGCTAAGGCTATTTCGTTTATATATAATAATGCGAATATGCTGAAAATAGATAAAAGACACTATTCACTTTGGGGTGGGTCAGCTGGTGCTAGAATGGCAGCAGTATTGGGAAATAAAAAGTTTTTATCTTCATATAGTGAAATTGCTGTCCCTTCAGCCGAAGCTGTCATTATGCAGTATACAGGGTATGATTATGTTTCAAATGAAGATGCTCCAACTTATGCATGTATTGGAACAAACGATTATATTGCAGATCATATTCTTATGAAAAAACGGTTAGAGCACCTAAATAAATTAAATATTCCAACTGAGTTTCATTGTTATAAGGGTCTATCACATGGATTTGGCTTAGGCACAGGAACAATAGCTGAAGGTTGGATAGATGATGCCATTTACTTTTGGCAAAGACAATCGTAAATATGTTGAATAAAAAAGACTTTACAATTAAGTTAATTAATATTGTATCGTCTTATTATTTGGTCATAAAGATAATGTTATTTGATGTTCATTATTATGGATGTTAAAATAAAATTATAAAGAGAAAAGAGGGATAAAATGACTGAAAAAAAGGCAGTTTTTGATTTTAAAGGTTGGATTCGAGAGCATCATAATACTCCATATGAGATTCGTTTAGAAAACGATGATCTTATTAAATTAGTAACTGAATACGGTGAGGCATCGATTCAATTTACAGTAATTGAGGAATATACAATCGTTGAATTTAGTATTGTTTCAAATAAGGATCATTCTGTTAAATTCTATCTTCATTTTGAACTCAATGATGAAAATCATGCAAAGCAATTATATGATGAGATGGTTGAAACATTGATTGGGTTAAAAGAAGAAAAAACTTTGCGTGTTTTATTATCATGTTCGGCAGGACTTACAACTTCTATGTTTGCTGATAATTTAAATTCTGTAGCAGGAATGTTAGGGTTAGATTACCATTTTGATGCAGTATCTTATATGAGTATTTATGAAGAAGCAGAAAAGTATGATGTAATTTTAATTGCACCACAAATTGGGTATATGCTCAAACGTTTAAAAGAGAGTATCACAGAAAAGCCGGTATTACAAATACCAACATCGGTATTTGCTTCGTATGATGCTTTAGCTGCTTTAAAGTTTATTCAAAGTGAGCTTGAGATTTTCCGCCAAGAAAAAAGTAATGAGCAAGCGCATGAATGTACCCATTGTGCAGAATATGAAAATCGTATCTTATCAATTGTTATTTTGATTAGTAGAGAGCAGACACGTATTTATTATCGGTTAAATGATAAATGTGAAATAATTGATAGTAACCTTGTCATTAAACCTACAATGAATATATACGATCTCTACGATATTATTGATACCATTTTATTAAAACATTCTTACATTGATATGATTGGAATTGCGACACCGGGTATTGTTAAAGATGAAAAGCAGTTGAAAGAACCAACAGATGGAAGAACTATTGATATAAAAGCTGATTTTGAAGATAAATATGGAATTGATGTTTTTGTTTATAATAATGCAAATGCAGCAGTTGTAGGTTTTTCTTTAGAACATCCAGAGTATGATAATATTATTTTCCATTCACAGCCATTTGGATTTGGGGTAGGGGGACAAGGAATAATTTCTAATGGTAAAGTAATTAGAGGGAAAAATGGTATAGCAGGTGAGATAAGATATTTTATCCGACGGATGCAATTATCTGATGATGTTCATAAACTGGCTTGGACACAGCATGGAGCCGTAGAGCTCGTAACAAAATCGTTACTTCCAACTATTTCGCTCATTGGACCAGAAGCTGTAGTGATAAGTTCACCAATGACACCGGATATGGATGAAGTAAAAAATGTGCTATCCTCTTTTATTGATAAAGAATTTTTACCTGAATTTTATTATATTAAAGAAGCCAGCTCTTATATGTTAAGCGGAATTACAAAATTATGTGTTGATTTTATTGAAGAAGAGTAGGATATTTCTAATATAGAAATAAGTCTTTATCTTTTAGTGACAAAAGATAAAGACTTATTTTCTTAAAGTGGTAATTATCAAAGCTATTTACTCATTTATTTCAATAAGATTACTTGTGTACCTGCATTTTCCTTCAAGTACGTCATCGTAAAAGCGTTGTTTATTATCGATATATTCAATACACTCATTTATTTCTGCAATTCTTTTTAACAAATGTTCTTTTGTTTGGCTAAGCATATCTTTACGTTGGGGAATTGAAGTTGGCCCTTGTAAACAATAATTCATATATATTTTTATTTCACTTACGCCTAATCCACATTTTCTTAAACATTGAATTCCTTTTAACCAGGCAATATTTTTCTCATCAAAATTACGATAATTATTTTTATCTCGTTTTACATTAGGAACAAGACCTTCTTTACAATAAAACTTTAATGTTTCATAATTCATACCAATTTCTTTACATACTTCTTTCATCGTACACATAATAAATACCTCTATTTTTGATTTATTTTAAAAAATTATTGACCGGTAGTAACTACCGAGTATTACAATATAATTGTAAGATAAATAAAAAGAGAAATCAAGGAGGATAGAAAAATGAAAGTTATTTTAATTAATGGAAGTCCAAATGCTAAAGGATGTACGTATACAGCCTTAGAGGAAGTATCAAAAACCTTAAAGAGTGAAGGGATTGAAACTGAGATTATTCATGTTGGTCATAAAGATATTCGTGGATGTATCGGTTGTCGTCAATGTAAGACGAAAGGGAAATGTGTATTTAATGATATTGTTAATGATATTGCACCAAAATTTAAAGAATGTGATGGCATTGTTATTGGTTCACCAGTTTATTTTGCGTCGGCAAATGGAACCTTAGTATCATTTATTGATCGGTTATTTTATAGTATGACTGCTGATAAAACAATGAAAGTTGGGGCGGCTGTAGTTAGTTGTCGTCGAGGGGGTAATAGTGCTACATTTGATGAATTAAATAAATATTTTACTATTTCTCAAATGCCGATAGCCTCTAGCCAATATTGGAATATGGTACATGGTAATTCACCAGAAGAAGTACAGCAGGACCTTGAAGGACTACAAACGATGAGAACTCTTGGTAAGAATATGGCTTTTTTAATTAAAAGTATTCAATTAGGTAAAAAGGAATTTGGATTACCGGAAAAAGAGGAGCATAAATTCACTAATTTTATTCGATAAAAAGTAAGACGACAGTATGGTAATGGATTTGTTCCCATATTGTTGTTTTTATTGTAGATTGTGAAGTTCTTTAGTAAGCAAGGCTAAATTATCAATTGTTTTTTTATTAAGAAAGTGTTCAATTTTCTCAACTTGTTCTAGTTCGTTATGACTGTTATTGAGTAGACAGAGAAAGTTATTTAATACCTGATGACGATATATAAAATATTCACCCCATTGTTTACCTAATTCAGTTAACGTGATAATTCCATATTTTTGATATTCTAAAAAGCCTTCTTGACTTAATTTAGTTACCATTTTAGAGGCGGATGAGGGTCTAACATTAAGATTATTGGCCAATTCGTTGATTCTAACGAAGGGTTGTTTTTCTTTTAAGCGAATGATCATTTCTAAATAATCTTCCATTGAAGAAGTTAAGTTACTGTCATTATTCAATTGATAGCCCTTGAAAGTAAAATAGGCATTTTCATCGTTATTCATTTTTTTCTCCTTTTTAGTAACGCTTTACTAGTAATTTAATATTATAGTATTAGGAAACAAAGTTTCCTTAATCTAATATACGATGAGGAGAAATTTATTATGATAGAAAATAGATGTTTAAATGATTTACAAATGGGTGAAGTAGGAGTGATTACTTCATTAATGGCACAAGGGAGTATTAAAAGAAGACTTTTAGATATTGGCTTAGTTGATGATACGGAAGTACAATGTATTTTGAATAGTCCAAGTCAAGATCCTAAAGCTTTTTTGATCAGGGGTGCAGTAATTGCTTTACGGAATGAAGATTGTCAAAATGTTTTAATTAGAAAAGATGATGTGAATTATGGGCTTAACTAACAAATCTACAGGAATTAATGCAAGTGAGACAAAGTTAGTAATAAAAAAACAAAGTAGAAATGATAAAGTTGTTGCCATTGCAGGTAATCCTAATGTTGGAAAAAGCACTGTTTTCAATGGGCTAACAGGCCTTCATCAACATACTGGTAACTGGCCTGGTAAAACAGTTACTAATGCTCAAGGCTATTGTCGAGGAAAAGAAAATTCATATGTTTTAGTAGATATTCCTGGGACATATTCATTATTAGCACATTCAGCGGAAGAAGAAGTAGCACGTAATTTTATTTGCTTTGAGCATCCAGATATAATTGTTGTTGTATGTGATGCAACTTGTTTAGAACGTAACTTAAATTTAGTAATTCAGACAATTGAAATTCATACAAATGTAATAGTTTGTGTTAATTTGTTAGATGAAGCTAAGAAAAAAGGAATTGATATTGATCTTGAGCAATTATCATCTTGCTTGGGAGTTCCTGTAATTGGGATTACTGCCAGAAAAAAGACAGATTTGCATAAAGTTATTGATTCTTTAGATCAAGCAATCGATAGACCAGTTAATTACAAATCCTTAAAAATAGCTTATAGTGATATTTTATTACAAGCAATAAGAATTGTTGAGGAAGTATTGCAAAAGAAAGTAACTACTTCTTTAAGTTATCAGTGGCTTAGCTTAAGATTGATTGAAAACGATCCTTCCTTAATGATTGAAATGTCAAATCAATTAGGACTGGACTACGATGATCAAGAGCTTAAAGAAGCTATCGACCAAGCAAATGAATTATTAGCACAACATGATATAAATAAGGATAATTTACAAGACAAGATTGTTGTTTCATTTATTCACAGTGCTCATTTGATTTGTCAAAAAGTGGTTCACTATCAAAAGCAAGATTATAATCAAAGGGATCGTCAGATAGACAAGATTTTAACAAATCGCTGGACGGGGTATCCAATCATGATTTTATTACTTGCTTTAATATTTTGGATAACTATAACAGGGGCAAACTATCCATCGCAGTGGTTATCGGATTTCTTATTTGGATTAGAAGTACCTTTTAATCAGTTCTTTCATTTTATTGGGACGCCGTTATGGCTTAGTGATATGCTTGTATCTGGGGTATATAGGGTGTTAGCTTGGGTTGTAAGTGTTATGCTGCCACCAATGGCAATCTTTTTTCCATTGTTTACTTTGATGGAAGATTTAGGCTATTTACCAAGAATTGCTTTTAATCTTGATCATGCATTTAAAAAATGCAGCGCTTGTGGTAAACAAGCTTTAACGATGTGTATGGGATTTGGATGTAATGCTGCTGGAATAGTAGGATGTCGGATTATTGATTCACCACGAGAGAGATTAATTGCAATGATTACTAATAATTTTGTGCCATGTAATGGTCGTTTTCCAACCTTGATAGCAATCTTAACAATGTTCTTTATTGGAACCGAAGCAACTATGCAAAATTCTCTATTATCAGCAATATTTTTAACAATGTTAATTGTTTTAGGAATAACTATGACTTTGATTATTTCAAAGTTATTATCTAAAACTATATTAAAGGGAGTCCCATCTTCATTTACTTTAGAATTACCACCATATCGTAAACCTCAAGTTGGCAAAGTGATTGTTAGATCAATTTTTGACCGAACATTATTTGTTTTATCTCGAGCTGTGGTAGTAGCTGCTCCTGCTGGTCTTATTATTTGGTTAATGGCAAACATTAGTGTTGATGGTATGACAATTTTAAATATTACTTCTAATTTTCTGGATCCCTTTGCTAAATGCATTGGTCTAGATGGCGTTATTTTGTTAGCATTTATTTTAGGGTTTCCCGCTAACGAAATAGTAATTCCTATCATGATTATGGCATACCTCGCTAGTGGTAGTTTGATTGAAATGGATAATTTAGTAATGTTAAAAAGTTTATTAGTAGAAAATGGCTGGACGTGGATCACTGCAATTAATGTAATGTTATTTTCATTAATGCACTGGCCTTGTTCGACAACACTTTTAACAATAAAAAAAGAAGCTAATAGTTGGAAATGGGCGATTGTATCTTTCTTAGTTCCAGCTGTAACCGGAATCATAATCTGTTCTATCTTCACTATGTGTGCTAATCTGTTTATCTAAATGATTTTTAATAATAATGAAATTGAACCTCTTAGTTGGATTTCCAACTAAGGGGTGAACTATATAAAGATGATATATGGTTTTATTGAGATAAGTAGCTATAGATGATATGATATTAAAAGACAGGGGTGGAGAATATAAATGACACGTCCAAATTTTAATGATATTCAAAGTTTTGATGAATTTAAACAGTATTATTGGTATCGTGATGAACTAAAACAAATTTGTAAAGAACACGGAATTACTCATACAGGTACTAAAACGGAACTGAATGATAATATTAAAGCCTATTTTAATGGTGAAATAATTAAATCAGTAAAACGAATGAAAATAAGGAAGCAAGATGTGCCTTTAACCTTAGAAACAAAATTATTAGAATGTGGCTTTGTTCTTAATGGACGTTTTCGTGAATTCTTTGGCGAAATTACAAAAACACCTAATTTTAAGTTCACCGCAGATATGGCAACTGCATTGAGAAGGGTTCGAAGTGAGGGGAATGTTAATTTCACGCTCAAGGATCTTTTAGATGTGTATTATGGAAAAAGTGATTATGCTAAATATGATAATTCAGCTTGTCAGTGGAATCAGTTTTTAAAAGATTTTTGTCGTGATGAAAATAATAAAATTTATTATAATAAATTGAAAGCTGCCTCGATATTGTGGAAGGTTATTAGAGATCAGCCAGGAAAGAAAGTATATTCAGCTTCATTATTAAAGAAACATCAAGCTTTGCTAAGACAATATAAAGGGGAAAATAAATGATAAGAGAAATAGTTAGTGATCAATTTAGACTAAGTCAAAAATCACTTCCAGCTACTAAAGAGGATTTACCGGTTGTTCAAGATTTATTAGATACGATTATAGCTCATGCTACAGGTTGTGTAGGAATGGCAGCTAATATGATTGGTATCAATAAAAATATTATCATTGTAAACGATGATGGTAATTATTTAGTAATGTTAAATCCAGAAATTATAAAAACTATGGGACGTTTATATGAAACAGAAGAAGGATGTCTATCACATATTGGAGTGAAAAAGACAAAGCGATACGAAAAGATAAAAGTAGCATATTATGATGTTGATTTCAAAAAGAAAATAAAAACTTTTAGTAATTATACAGCTCAGATCATTCAACATGAAATAGATCATTGTAATGGAATTTTAATTTAATTAAAGAAGTAAAAGGAATGATATAATTGCAGTTTACTATATAAATATTTAATGGTAATTTTAAATATGATTATGCGCCAAAATGATGATGGAAGGATTATTGTAATTCATTCAGTTGTAATGAAAGATATTTCAGCATATTCTGTTATTGGAGAGAATTCGGCTCATTTTAGACAAGAATGTTTTGGTAATGAAATGATCGAATTGTTGGGATGGTTAAAATGATAAGATTATGAATAAGAAAAACTATGTGATCTCTCCCTTTATTACGTAAGGAAGATTTAGGTGAAGTAAAAAAGAGAGTTTATAAAATTATTAATGGTGAAATCGATGGAAATTAGAAAATATCAGTCTTCGGATTTAAAAGTAATTTGTGAATTGTTTTATGAAACGATTAATACAATAAATAGATATGATTACAATAATGATCAAATCAAAGTATGGTCAAATCGGAGTAATTTTCTGCTGACTCAAGATGACTTTTTTAACTCTATGTATACTCTTGTAGCTGTTGAAAATGAAAAGGTTTTGGGTTATGGTAATATTGATAAGAGAGGTTATTTAGATCATTTATACGTACATAAAGATTATCAAGGAAAACAGATTGCAACAAAGCTATGTGATAAGTTAGAACAGTATTGTAAAGATGTAAAAAGTTTAACAGTTCATGCTTCCATAAGTGCTAAGCCTTTTTTTGAAAAAAGAGGATATAAAGTTATTAAAGAACAGTCAGTCAAAGTGGATAATGTTTATTTAACTAATTATTTGATGGAAAAGACTAGATAATTTGATTTAGCAGTTTAAGATGCCGTTAGGCATCTTTTAATTCGTGATAGATTATTGATTATGAGATAATATAATTAGATTGAGGATATGGATAGTGATTGTCTTTGTTTTAGAATTAACTAAGGATGGTAAAGTAATCAAGCAAGGTAATTTTACTTACAAAATTAGAATATCTTTGTTTTGTTATGATTAGCAATATATACTTATATCGATAAAGGAGTAATTTGAAAAATGAGAATTTGAGTCAAATGGTCTTTTTAAGATATATTTTTATGATGAAGAATCGTTAAGTGATAGAAATGATGAATCAGCTAATTAGGGTGTTATAATAAATTAAATTGTTTAAAGACTATTTTAATCAGGATTAAAAGGAAAGGGGGATTACTGAAGATTTTGGAATTTATTATCAACAAATTATAAGAATAGAGAAAAGTCGTGATGCAATTGCATCATCAGCTAATTCTTTGGATCGGCTCAATATTGTTACAGAGCAAAAAGATTTTTATATTTCTTTACAAAATAATGATCTATTTATTAGTCAAATTAGAAAATTTAAAAGAGAGTTACAGTATAAATAATTTTAATAAAGAAATTAAAATAGTAGAAAATCTTCAAAACAGTTATATATTTGAGGACAAGACTGGGATATGGAATAAAAATAGGGGAACTTTTATATTAGTGCTTATCATAGAAATTTAAATGATTTTATTGAAAACTATTTGTTGAAGGATGAAAATAAATCAAACTGTTTAAACAAATACAAAAAGCTGGTTATCGCTATTGTGGAATCCAGCATGGTAATTTTAATTATTATTTATTTTGCGGGGACGGAACACATATCTTTTAGCTGTATACATTGTCATAATAAAGTTAGAAAATATGATTATTTAGTGTAATTTGTTAAATATCTAAATATTTTATAGCAGTAAGGTAAAAATGGATAATTAAAGATTTTTAGCAAAACAATATTTTTGCAATCGACAGGCAAATACTGTGACTAAGTTTGGTTTTATCAAAGAAATTTATAAGAAGTTATTATATGATGTTCTTGAAATTAACATGAAATAGGGCTATATTCATACATATAGATTGGGGGTATTCAATGAAACGAACAAAATTAGATGATCGAGTATTACCCGAATATACTCGAGGTGAAGAAATTTTTAATATGGTTACTCATATTGTAGGTGGAGTTTTTGGAATTGCCGTATTAGTACTTTGTATTGTTTTTGGAGTATTGCGCCATAACAATTATGGTATAGCTTCAGGAATTATTTATGGAATATCAATGATCTTGCTATATACAATGAGTAGTATTTATCATGGGCTTTCCCCAAATACTAAGAGTAAAAAAGTGTTTCAAATTATGGATCACTGTTCAATTTTTGTATTGATTGCTGGTACTTATACACCTATTGTGTTGTGTTCGATAAGACCAGTAGATTCATTTTGGGCTTGGATGATCTTTGCTGTTGTTTGGGGCTGTACGGTTCTAGGAATCATTTTAAATGCAATTGATATTGAAAGTAATGAAAAGTTTTCAATGATTTGTTATTTAGCGATGGGCTGGTGTATTATCTTTAAATTCAATCTATTGCCGGAAGCTATTGGATATAATGGAATTTGGTTACTTGTGGCTGGTGGTGTAGCTTATACGATTGGTACCGTTTTTTATGGTTTGCAAAATAAGTATCGCTATATGCATAGTATTTGGCATTTATGGATCTTATTAGGAAGTGTGTTACATTTCTTATGTATAATTTTATATGTTATTTAAAAGGTATCATTTTAAAAATGATGCTTTTTTTACGATAATATAGAGAAAATGGGGCTAAAGAGTATCATAATAGTGTGGTATTAATAATTCAATGAGGAGATGATAGGTATAAATCTATTTTATCCATCAATTATTAAGTTTGCTCGTTTTAAAATGCAACCAAAAAGTAATGATATTTTTACTATTCTCGAAAATGTCCACTAAGTAGTTGATATTCCTTATCAAGATGACAGGAATCATAATCATTTACTAGATATTTATTATCCTTAATCCACGACTAAGCCATTGTCTATGATCATTGATGTTCACGGTGATGCCTGGATTTATGGTGATAAAGGAGTAAATAAAAATTTGCAGTTATGCTAGCTGCTAAAAATTTTACTGTTGTGAATATAAATTATACTCTAATACCACAAGCCTCGTTGAAGCAGTAAGTTCAGGAAATTATTATGACTTTAAAGTTTGTTGCTAAACTTAAAGTAGATTTTCCATTATCTTTTCATATCTTCTCAAATGTCCGTAAAGCCTTATTTTATCAGCTTTACGGGCATTTCTCTTTTTGGTCGATACTTCCAAACCGCCACGTTTCATCACGTTTTCTCACGGTCAATCGTGGTAAATATCGTGGTAAAACTTTAGGCTATCATGCTTCGTAATTCTGCCTTGACGTTCTCCATGGACGCATGGGCGTACAGGTTCAGCGTGATACTGATGTTCGAGTGTCCCATGATGTACTGTAAACTCTTAGGGTTCATGTTCCTGTTCGCAAGTCTGGTACAAAACGTATGACGCAGGATATGGGGCGTTATCTTTGGCAGGCTGTCCTCATGGTACTTGTTATACTTCTTTGTCAGATTGGCAAAGGTAGACGTATAATAAGCGTTCGTCATGGGATAGCCTCTCCCGTTCAGAAAGAGGAAACCGCTGTATCCGTCTATCTCTGTCGGCTCTGCCTTTGGCTTGTTCGCTATAACACGCTCAAATGCCTGTTTCACTTCCTCGCTCATGGGAATATCACGCACACCGCTTTTCGTCTTTGGCGTTTCGATATAGTAGCCCGTTTCCCTGCTGGAAAGTAACTGGTGGCTCACATGGATAACGCCGTTTTCAAGGTCTATATCCTGCCTTGTCAGTCCGCACAGCTCCGAGATACGAAGTCCCGTCTTTAACAGTATCACGATTGCGTCATAATACTTGCGGTATGTTCTATCCTTGCTGGCAAAGGACAGGAGCTTTTCTTCCTGTTCCTCGGTCAATGCCTGCCGTGGCGTCCTGTCGTCCTCTATGACCTCACTCAGCTTGAAATCAAAGGGATTTTTCCTCACAAGGTCGTCCGCTATGGCGATACGGAATGAAGCGTTTAACGAGCGTTTATAGTTGCTTATGGTCTGATAGCCGTAGCCTTTCTCTTTCATGCGTAACGCCCATTCCTTAGCGTCTGAAAGGCGTATGCTGTCAATGCTCCTTGCTCCCAGTATATCGCCCTCTAATATCCGCATGAGCTTCTTTCTGCCTTTTTGTGTGCTTTTCTTCACGTTGGCTCTCTGGGCGTTCTGTTTGGCGTATAACTGGCACAGCGTCATTTTCTTGCCCTTGCTGTCGATACCGTCCTCTCTGTCCCGTCTGATCTGCTGTTCCAGCTCTCTTAGGGACGGCTTATCACGCCTGCCCTTTGGCGTTGCGTCCGTCGGTGTCAGTTTCCATGAATACACCGATTGCGGTTTTCCAAATGCGTCTGTATATTTGTATAAGTATCTTCCGTCTGCTCGCTGGCTCTCTCCTGTATGCAGGACACGTCCTTTGCTGTCCCGTCTTTGCTCTTTCATTCTGTTCTGCTCCTTTCGTAAGAAAGAGCCTTGATATGACTTATAGAAATAATATCACATACAAGGCTCTTTTGCATTAGATTGCGTCCGTTTTGTCCATAAATTTCTCAAACTGCTTTTTCTTAATCAGGATACGGTTGCCGTTCATCACATACCAGTCCCCGTGTCGGTTTTCTTCTACCAGTCGGCGTAGCTTGTTCTGCCCGATTGTGAAGTATCTTGACGCTTCCTCAACGGTAAGGGTGTATTTTTCCCATACGGGAATATCTGTCTTTTCACTCATCATGCCACCCCCTACCTGTTCTTTGTGTCGTACTGGACGTAAGGTATCAGCTCTGCTCGGTCTATCCGCTGTAAATGGGCGGTCAGCTTGCTGGAAAGGGACGTGCTGTACCTTGCCTTATCTACCATATCCCCGACACGTTCCAGCTCACCTAAAGCGTCATGTTCTTCCAAAAAATAAAAGCCTTTGACGGCTGAAATCACACCACCCTCTGTGAGCCATTGTTGTGTTTCTTCAAGGGTATTCTGCTGTTTTGGGGTATGGAGCTTTAAGCGTTCCACAGCCCCTAAAAAGCGTTGCCAGAAACGGCACGTTTTCCAACGGCTTTTGTTGCTTTCATTTTTGTTTAGAACGATAAAGCGTAAGTTTCCAGCCAGCAGTCCGAAAGCCAGCTTCTCAAGCTCCAGCGGTCTGTCTCTGAATGTCATGGCAAAGGCATGAGCCTTTTCATCACGCAGTTGCATTTCCGTCCGTTTCCAGCTCCCCACTTCATCAAGCGTCCTGTTGTATTTGACGCACACTTCCTTGTCCTTATCATAAAAGCGGTAGGACAAGCCCGATTTTCCAGCTCCGATATAGACCGTCTTTGCGGTGTCAAAATCATCAAACTTGCTTTCATCAAAGTGGTAGCCCTCGCTGTTGGCGATAAATTCCTCTTTTTCGCATTTCTTCTTTATCTGCTCTATGGTAAAGAACGGTGTTTCGTTCCTGTCGTCAATGGCAACGTCCAGCCTTGTGAAATGATAGTTGCCCGTCCCGTATCTGCTTTCACAGCGCCCGAACATATCCCCAAAGGTCAAGCCGTTTTCGTCAAGGATATGGAATATATCATCACACCCTCTGCCTGTCATCACGAGATAACAGCCTAAGCCCTGTGGGTTGTCCTCGGTTTTCCTTGCGTTCCCCGATACATAAATATCCCCGATTTCCCAGCGTGTCTGATACGTCTTGAATTTGACCGTTGCGGGATAGACATTAAAAATATCGGTCGGCAACTGTAAAATATAACGGATTACATCTTCTGCCGTTGCCGTGTCAAATACAATGCTGATGTAATCAATCTTGACGGATAAATTTTCATGTGTTGCGATAGTGCATTACTCCTTTCGTACTTCCCGATTTTTTGCGGGGTAAAAATAGCGTTTTTTCCTTTATTTATCACAGTTTCTAGGTACTATGACATGTATGCACAGGGCGGTGTTACATATACGCCCTGTACGAACGCCTGACGGCGTTCTCTTTCCAAAAGGAACTGTCTGTCCGTTCCCCGTCTGGGGGACGTGTCCCGTCCAGCCAGCCCCTTTTGGAAATCACGATTTTCAGTCTGCCAGTCCATACCTATTCATGCTGACAAAGTGAAAATATCTTCTCTAAATGCTTACTCAAGCGTGCGATTGACCCTAGCGTGCTTAATCGCTCTATCTGATATGATAATAACGCTATTAGAATTACTTGTCAAGATATTTTTCTTGACTTTTTCAAAGATAATAAGTATGATAGGCTTATATAGAGAAGAAAAAGCCGAGAAAGGAGAAGTTATACTAAGTTATGGAACGTTACAAAAAGAACATAAATTTTTTGGGAGAGAACATACAGACCATAAGAAAACACAGGAAAATGAAACAGCAGGAGCTTGCGGACGCTATCGGTATCAATATGCAGAGCCTTTCCAAGATTGAACGAGGGGTAAACTATCCCACCTTTGAAACGCTGGAAAAGATAATGGACGTGCTGGGCGTAACGCCAAATGAGCTTTTGAGGGGTGAATTTAAGAATACGTCCCATACGGAACAATTCATCATGGAAGTGATAGGACGGGAAGAAGATTTCAACGTATCTTTGGAAAACCTGCCAAACAATGACTTCTTTTGCAGTAATGAGGAATGGCAGTATTACATGAAAGTCAAGCTGACAGAGTACATCAGCAATTATCTGAACGACATCAAGACTTCTCTTGATGAACTTTTCGAAATAAAGCAGTTGGTACAACGTCAGAAGATAGAACGGCTGACGAAACAATACAAGCTGTTGCACAGCATTGACCGATATGGAGAAACACCGACCAGCTATGCTTTCGTTGCCCCGTATGATGATATAAAACTTGCAGACTTAGCAGACGAGGAGAACGGACAGAATATCCCCGATATGCTACCGCAGAATGATTTTGACGAGCTTGATTATAACGAGTACATGGAAGAAATGAGAAAGAAACGATAAGGTTCTTTTTCCTCTTGCAAAGAAGATACAGCAAACAAAAAGCCCGATCAAGAGTGCAAAGCACCACTTCTAAGAAGTGGCAGGCTCTTGACAGGGCTTTTTCTTTTCTGTGAATGGCGGACAAGAGGAAATAAGGATAAGTGTATTTATGTGTCATAAGGATAGTAACTGGAAAATCATAGGATAATCAATTAGGTTTGTATCTCTTTCATTGAGGTATACGCTTATTAACAAAGAGTTTGCTATTTTATTAACATTTTCTTGACTTTTACTAGTGAACGGATTACAATGAAAACATGGGAATGAAGTTCTCCCTCGGAGTTACCGAAACCGCTTTGTAAAGCTGATGACTTCTGCGTTTATGCAGGAGTTTTTTTATGTAAAAAGCCGATAATTTCTGCATAAATGCAGGAAGTGTCGGCTTTTTTGCATGAAAGGAGTAGTTTGTATGGGATAAAGCCAGAAGTTTGATATTTTGAGAATAAACTATTTTAGGAAGAAATACAAAAAAACGATTATCACATTCTTGCAATGAATGGTATAGTACAAAATATTGTCATTTTAGTTATAGGAGGAATTTTATGCTAACATCACTTGCTTTTATTTTTTTGATTGGATTATCTATGGCTTCAATCTGCCAGAAACTAAAATTGCCACGCATAATTGGTATGCTGATTACTGGAATTGTTTTAGGTCCGTATGTTTTGAATTTATTAGATACATCTATTCTGTCCATATCGTCCGAATTGCGACAAATGGCACTCATTATCATTCTTTTGAAAGCGGGACTTTCTCTTAACCTCTCCGACTTAAAAAAAGTGGGGCGTCCCGCAATTATGATGTCTTGTGTACCCGCAAGTTTTGAAATTTTAGCCTTTTTCCTTTTTGCACCTTATTTACTTGAAGTTTCAAGAATTGAAGCGGCTGTTATGGGAGCTGTTCTTGGAGCTGTTTCACCTGCTGTTGTTGTGCCAAGAATGGTACAGCTTATGGATAGTGGATACGGTACGCAAAAAAGTATTCCACAATTAGTAATGGCTGGTGCTTCCTGCGATGATATTTTTGTCATCGTTCTATTTACTACCTTTGTCAGCATGGCACAGGGCGGACAGGTTCATATTATGGATTTTGTAAATATTCCGATTTCAATTATATTGGGAATAGCATTAGGAGCTTTTGTTGGATTTCTATTATCTATGTTTTTTGAAACAGCATACGCACATAAACATTGTGTCCGAAACAGTATGAAAGTGATTATTGTCCTCGGTATTTCTTTTATGCTAATGGCTATTGAAACTTGGGCAAAAAGTTTTGTATCCGTTTCTGGATTACTGGCAGTTGTAAGTATGGCTTGTGTGCTTAAATTGAAAAGCATTGCGTTTGTTTCAAAAAGATTGTCAGAAAAATTTGGCAAACTATGGATAGCTGCCGAGGTTATGCTTTTTGTTTTAGTAGGTGCTGCCGTTGATATTCGCTATACAATGGAAGCGGGATTGACGGCTATTGCAATGATTTTCCTTGCACTGGTATTTAGGGGGATTGGAGTTTCTATTTGCTTAATTAAAACGAAATTAAGTTGGAAAGAACGCCTTTTTTGTGTAATTGCTTATTTACCAAAAGCAACCGTACAAGCGGCTATTGGTTCAGTACCTTTAGCTATGGGCTTACCTTGTGGACAGATTGTTTTATCTGTTGCGGTATTGTCAATTCTTATTACTGCCCCACTGGGAGCGATTGGTATGGATTTAACATACAAAAAATTACTAACACGGGAGGAATTGAATAAGAATGAGACAGTTAGAACAGAGTAAGGGAATGGTTACACTTAAAGGACAGAGAAGTTGTTATTTTCCAGTCAAAGAAGGAATAAACACGATTTCTATTCTTGTTCATTCTGGAAAACTTCGACTTAATCATTGCTCTTACACTCCAGACGGGGGAACATGGCTAAGTTCTCCTTCGGGCGGACGACAGGCTCATTATAACATGGAACAGGGGAAGAAATATCAAATTATAGTCGATATTAAGAAGTCATTTGGAAAGCCTGATAAGATTAATGTGGTTAACAGACAGTTCTTTACTCAGTTGACTTTTGAATATGAGATTATCCAAGGAATTAAAGAATAAATTACAAATAGAGCTTATGAAAGCCACATTGAAATTTTATAGTCTAAGAGGATATGCCCCAAAATTCATCACTGAAAAATTTAAAATTTAATAAGTTATAGCGGAATATAAGTCCTACAAACATAGTTTTGTGCGGGCTTTTTTCTTTCTCTCTTTTCCGTATTTCCAAAAGGTATAGACGGTACGCCGTTTATATATTTCAACTTTGCGGAAAGGGGGTGAGATTATGAAACTATCTTCTTTTGAGGAAATCATCAGATTACAGTTTAACGCTTATATGATGATAACGATTAAGGGTATTGTCCGTTATCGTAGGAAACAACGTGCAAAGCGTTGGGAGCATGAAGCACTGTTTTGTGAAATTCCAGAAGTAAGACAGACTAATCAAAGTAACTATGATAGTTATTCCGTTGAGTTTTCTGTATTTCAAGTATGGAATTTCTCAATCAAGGTATCTGATGAAAAACTAGGTACAGCTTTATGCAAGTTGTCTGAAAAGCAACGCAACTATATCTTGTTGTACTATTTTCAAGATATGCGGGACAGAGAGATTGCGGAGCTTTACCATGTATCACGTTCTTCTGTAAGCTGTACGAGAAACAGAGGATTGCAGAAATTACGAGTGTTGATGAACGAAAGGAAGTAAAGAAAATGACAAAAGATTATGGTTATCCTGCTTATGAGAAGATTGTCAAAGCGTCCAGCGGTAATGAACAGGCAATCAAAGAGATTTTAAGGTTTTATGACGGTTACATATCAAAATTGTGCTTGCGTCCATTCTACCATGAGAACGGAAAGGTCAGCATGAGGGTAGACGAGGAATTAAAGGGCGAAGTGCAAACAGAACTTATGAAAGCTATGTTGAGATTTCAACTTAAAGTGAAGTAGCATTGTAACAATGAAACAAGGGAGATACACGTTTTTGTGCAATCTCCCTTGTTCTTCTTCTGTCATATCAAGGCTCATATTCAATCATGGTAAATTCGTGGTAAAATAGTTGTTTTTTAGTTGACGAATAGTCCTTAAATGCTGTATTTATGCGGATAATCGGATTTTTTATATCAAGTTTGGTAGTAAAACAAAGAATAAATATTTTTGGAATATTGATCAAATTATTTTTACTGAGTGATTCAGCTGGTGGGCATTTAGCAGGATTGGTTTATGCAATCATAAAACAGCCTGAGCTCTGTAAAGTATATAATGTTCAGCCACCAGAAATTATGATTAGAGAGTTTTGTTACATGGTGGAGATGATTTAATAAGTTTTGACTAACAGTAAAAATTTTGTTTATCAGTAGGTTAGTGTTATGGTTCAGGGAGTTAACAATGAAGATTCAGACATATATCGAAAAGCTTGCCTTATTGATGTAATTGATAGTTACCGCCACTTTCAACACGTATTATTAGTAGTGAGATAACTTACATTTTTAGTCAATAAAGGCTAAAAATGTATTGAAGGCTTATAACTGGTATGTTTGAACCGTGTGTTGCTCTAAGGAAAACATTTAGGACATGTTTTTGAAGTTCTGTATCCTGAATATCTTGAAACTCAGTCAACGATTGAACGAATTAAATATTTTATTAATAACTAATTATAATGAAGGTTTTTAAGTAGTTATTGGCCTTGCATTTTAGTTTAGAAAATGAACAGCGATGATATAGGTGGTTTATCTTTTTTTCTTATTAAAAATGAGCTAAACTATTATTAACTATAAATAGGAGGGGAAAGTGATGAAAAAAGAAGTTGGATTATTACATTTGGCTGTTATGTTATTTGGCTTAGCCGGAGTAATTGGAAAATTTGTCACACTACCAGCTATTTTGATTACCTTTGGACGAGTATCTTTTTCTTCAATTTTTCTATTAATAATAATTTTAATAAAAAAAGAGAAAGTTAGATTGAGTAATAAAAAAGATTATATTCTAATCATCGCTGCTGGTATTGTTATGGCACTTCACTGGTTCACTTTTTTACAAGCAATTCAATTATCAACTGTTGCAATTGGAACAATTACTTTTTCAACTTTTCCACTTTTTGTGACTTTTTTAGAACCGCTAGTATATCATGAAGAGCTTAGAATAAAAAATATAATGATTGCGCTAACAATGTTTGCTGGGGTAATAATTACAATTCCAGAGTTCTCACTTAACAATCAAATAACACTGGGAATCTTTATTGGATTAATCGGATCTTTAAGTTATGCGGTGTTATGCTTGATGAATCGCTATTTTGCAGGTAAATATACAGGGAGAACGATTTGCTTATATGAACAAGGAATTGCTGCGATTATATTATTACCGTCATTGCTGATAGTTAAAGCTTCAATAACAAAACTTGATTTATTTGCGCTTATTTTTCTAGGAGTTATATGTACGGCTGTTGCTCATAGCATTTATGTCAGTAGTTTAAAGAAAGTAAAGGTGCAAACTGCAGGGATAATATCGGGAATGGAGAGTGTGTATAGCATTATTTTTGCGATATTTTTGTTACATGAGATTCCTGGAGTAAAGGAACTGCTTGGAGGAGTGATTATTTTGGGGGTGGCTTTTTATGCCACTGTTACTAATAATAAAAAGTTTTAGTTCTAATTTGAAATGAACTTCCATTATTTGGACACCCAATGATGTGTACCCTCTTTACTGGACAAATCAGTAAGGAGGGTACACATTACAAGTAATGGAGGTTCATTTTATTATGGCAAAGATTCTTTTATTTCCATTTTTGATATAACTGTTCAACAAGTTTAATTGTTTCAATAGTTTTTTCTTTATTCATGATAGGACTTTCTAATCGACCATTATTAATACATTGATGAATATGTTCAATTTCATAAACAAATTCACTTTGATAAGGAAAATCATAATGACTATGACTGCCATCATCGAGATAAAGATCTAACTGATTAGATTTCCAATAATTAGGAACAACGATATAACCTAGTTCTCCATAAAAAACAGCTTCATTTTTTAATGCCACATTCATAGCGATTGTTGAAGAAGCAAGAATACTATTATTTATCTTCAATTGGAAATTACATATTTCATCTGCTCCAGTAGAGCACTTGATACATGTACCATCAATTGTTAAATTTGGATGATCAAAAAGATATTGGAGATATTCAATTGTATAAGTAGCACTTCCATAAAGAGCACCACCACCTAATGATAGATCATACATCCAGTGATCGTAAGTAAAGCGACCTGGAAACCCAGCCTTAAATTCTAAGTATTTAATTTTTCCGATTATCTCACTATTGATTAATTCTTTAACTTTACTTGTTGTGGGAAGATAGAGAGCCTTTTGTGCTTCCATTAAAAAACAATTATTTTTTTAGCTAATGTGAATAATTCTTTAGCTTCTAAGACAGTTAAAGCAAAAGGTTTTTCTACAATAACATGTTTATGGTGTTTTAGAGCTTTTTTGCAGTTTTCATAGTGTTGACTGTTAACTGTAGGAATATAAACAATATCAATATTATTTGCACAAAGCAATTCACCATAACTGCCATAATAATTTTCAATGTTTAATCGTTTTGCTGCTTTTTTGGCAGTTTCTAAATTTCTTGATGCAATTGCTTGAACATAGCTATCTTGGCTTTCTCTAATCCCTGCAATAAAACGATCAATGATTGAAGCAGTGCTTAATATACCGTATCTGAACATAATAAACCTCCTATTTAATTATAGTATAGGATTTTTTAGACAAAAGGACAAATTTGTTTATATTATTTTATTTTTTGAAGACTATAATATAAGTATAGAAGGTGATAGAGATGTTAAGATTTAATGATGATTTTGATTTTCGAAGTGAATTTGTTGGAAAGTGGAATAAAAAGATTCACTCATTAAGAGTAGCAGGAATTATTGTTGCTATTTTAATGATTATTTGTGCTATTCTATGCATGATTTATCCAGTAAAATCAGTTACTATAATTGGTACGATTGCAACCGGGTTAATTCTTATTTTAGGAATTTATCAGATCATTGATTATATAGCGGCACCACCATTATTTCGTGGTCCAGGTGGCCTTGTAAGCGCTATTTGTAATTTATTAATTGGTCTTTTGTTGATATGTTCACCAATTGAAATGACAATTAATACATTTGCTTTTATTTTTGGATTTATTTTAATGGTTTATGGGCTTAATAAGTTGAGTTTTGCTCATCAATTAAGCTTTTTTGGAATTGAAAGTTATGGTTGGGTTATATTTACGGGTATAATCAATGTTTTAGCAGCTTTAGCATTTATTATTGCGCCATTGATGTCAACCGTCGTATTAAATTATATTGTAGCTGCTTATTTACTTGTTGGTGGTATTGCTTTATTGGTCGAAGTAATTGCCATGCATGATTTAAAATTATAATTTTTAGATATTTAAAAAGCATTTCGGTAATCGGATTATAAATTATCGAGATGTTTTTTGTTTGCTTGTTTTTAAGAAGGTGCTAAAATTAAATAAAGAAATGATAATGGAAGCTGCTGTTTTATGTTTTAGTAAAAGGAGTGATGATGAGTGTTTGATTTTTTTAAAAAGAAAAAAGATCCAGTCGAAGAGTCAGGAAAACTAGAAATGAATAAAGAAATGTTTTTAAGTACGATGAAGGTGATTACAGACTATACTCAAAGAGATGTTATTAAAATTGAATTAAGTAATGATGAGTGTAGTATTTTTGATAGTAAATTTGGGGGATTACCATACTTAGGAGTAGATGACGAAGTACCATTAAGTACAGATAATAAACAATTGCGATTGCTGGGGCAAATTAATTTTGCTGATTTACCGATGAATAGTTATCAATTAGAAGCAGGGTTATTGCAATTTTGGGCTATGGATAATGATCTTTATGGTTTAGATTTTGAGAATATGATATCGCAAGCAGAAAGTCGGGTTATTTATTATTCAAGTATTGATAAAACTGTATCTGAAAGTCAGATACTTAATAAATATCATCCTGAAGGTGAGGGTTATTTTCCAATAGTTGATAACTTTAAGCTGCATTTTATTGGTGGCGAAGAAGGAATAAGTATTGGTGATTATCATTTTGATGGTTTATTTACACAAGAATGGAATAACTTATACCCAAATAATTTAATTTCATCATATTATGATTTACCGGATGAAATTTTGTATGAGGATGAATTTAATGAATTTAGCGGTTTTGGGCATAAAATGTTTGGATATCCTGCATTTACTCAAGAAGACCCCCGCAGTAGTGAAAAGTACGATGATTATATTTTATTACTACAAATTGATAGTGTAGGTATTGGTGATAAAGAGATTATGTGGGGGGATAGTGGTATTTGTAATTTCTTTATAACAAAAAAAGACTTAGAGAATAAGAATTTCTCAAAAGTCTTGTATAATTGGGATTGTTATTAAAATCGATGTTCTATTGCTTCTAAGACAGCTGTTAAATCACGAATATAAGCAGCTTGCTGTTTTTTTAAATATCTTTTGACAAAGGGTTTCATGAAGAATTTTTTAGGTGTGATATTTTCTGTAAAATCAATTGAAGTAATACCATTGTGAGATGAAAATAATCCTATCCAGTGACCTTTCATATTACTGTTTTCCATACTGAATTCATAACGCTGGTAGGGTCTAAAACAGGTAATCGTAAAAGTTGTTGGATAACCATTTTTAGTGTATTCGATAAATTGCTCTTGTGATTTGATAATTTCCAGTTTTGAAAGATCACTGCGCCAAGTATAATTATCTAGGGAAGTAACAATATTCCAAATAGTTTTTATATCGTTAGGAAAAGAGGCCTTAATATTTGTAATTACCATAACATAACTCCTTATTTTTTTATAATTGGTAACCAGTATTCGTAAATGGCATCATTTGGATCGGCTTTTAGATAAACTTCTATATCTGGGATATTAGCATATTCATATCCGGAAGTAGGCAACCACTCTGTAATAACACGACGCTGAAGCTCTTGAAGAGTTCTATTTGTTCCGTGACCAGAAAAGATGGCCCAGGTAGCGCTGCCGATATGATATTCTTCAAAATTTTGATTATGATTAGTTGAACTAACAGCAATGAAATAACGCCAGTCTTCGTGTTGATGAATATTGACTCCTAATAATCCTAGCGGAGTCTGATTATTAAGTCGATAAAGTTGGTTAAGGGTTCCATCATTTAATGCTTTGTCCCATTGCTTAGGGATTTGGACAAAGTTTTCTAGTAATTCTTTACTTAAAAGAGAGCTGATTCCTAGGATTTTAAAGCTATCCTTTTTTTCAATTCTAAAACTTAATTCATCAAGACCTTGAATTGAAAAGGTAAATTTTAGAGCTGGGAATGACTTGATTTGAACATTTTTCTTTCTAACAAGTGAGGGTGCAATTCCATGAACTGCTTGGAAAGCACGGTTGAATGCGGTTGGTGATTCATATCCATATTTTAAAGCTATATCAATGATTTTGTCTTCTCCTGTTTGTAAATCAACTGCAGCTAAAGAAATACGTCGTTTGCGAATATATTCTGATAATGAGATATTAGTCATGTAAAGGAAAGTTTTTTGAAAGTGATAACTAGGGCAGCCAGCTATTTTAGCGAGCTGCTCATAATCAATTTTTTCTGTTAAATGATTTTCGATATATTCAATTGTTGTATTTAGCCGTTCAATCCATTCCATTTATATTACCCTCTTTATTATAACTTCTTATTAATGATCAATCCTCGCTTTTTATATAAATAAAAAACGAGATTACACTTTTTTATTTTATCTTGACTTAGAGCTAACCACAAGATTTATTCAGGATTTAAATGATTTAGAGTATCTTAATAAGATAGTAAACTATCATTTTAAAGTGAAGCAGTATCGTTAATCGCTTTATTTAACTTTTATGCTATAATATAAACATATCTTGGGAATAAATATTGATAGGAGGTAAGATATGAGCGATATATTTATTAAAAATATTCCCCATGAACAAATAACTACATTAGCATCGCAAGTGGAAGTTCAAGCGGGACAAGTAGTTAGTAAGACACTAGCACAAAATGATGCTTTAAGTATTACTATTTTTTCTTTTGATAAAGGTGAAGAAATTGGAACGCATGGCTCTAGCGGAGATGCGATGGTAACCGTGCTAGAGGGTGTTGGAAAGTTTACAGTTGATGGTCAAGAATATGTCTTAAAGCGTGGTGAAACATTAGTTATGCCGGCTAATAAACCGCATTCTGTATATGGTCAAGAAGCATTTAAAATGTTATTGGTTGTGGTTTTTCCACAAATAAAATAGTAAAAATAGGAGACTGATCGGGTGAAGAAGACTCTATATTTAATGCGTCACGGGCAAACGCTATTTAATGCTCGTAAAAAAATTCAAGGGTGGTGTGATGCCCCTTTGACAGAGTTAGGAATTAAACAAGCTAAGATAGCAGGAAAATATTTTAAAGACAATAACATCGTTTTTGATCATGCTTATAGTTCAACTTCTGAGCGGGCGTGTGATACTTTAGAGTTAGTCTGTGATTTACCTTATCACCGAGTCAAAGGACTAAAGGAATGGAATTTTGGAATATATGAAGGTGAAAGTGAAGATTTAAATCCGCCGCTGCCATATGGTGATTTTTTTGTCAATTATGGCGGTGAAGGAGAATTACAGATGCGCCAAAGAATTGCTGATACATTATTAGAAATTATGCAGAAGGAAGATCATAAAGTTGTGCTTGCAGTTTCTCATGGTGGGGCATGTCGTGGTTTTATGAGATATTGGCAGGAAACTAGTCAAGTTGACCAAAAAGGCGGCTTGAAGAATTGTTGTATTTTAAAATTTGAATTTGAAGATAATGAGTTCAGATTATTAGAAATTATTAATCATAATTTTGATGAAACGAAAGGTTAAAACCTTTCGTTTTTTACTTGACTTAAAGTTTACTCAAGGGAGTATAATAAAAATAGGAAATGTCGAATTGTAGGAGGATGAAAATGGAAACAGTAAGATTGGGGAGAACAAATATTGTTGTTAATCGAAATGGTTTTGGGGCTTTACCTGTTCAACGAGTAAATATGGAAGAAGCAAAAGTTATTTTAAAGAAAGCATATGATAATGGAATTACTTTTTTTGATTCTGCTCGGGCTTATAGTGATAGTGAAGAAAAGATTGGTGAGGCTCTTAGTGAGGTACGCCAAAAAATTTATATTTCAACAAAAACGATGGCAACGACAGTAACGGATTTTTGGAAGGATTTAGAAACAAGTTTATCGTTATTAAAGACAGATTACATTGATATTTATCAATTTCATAATCCGTCGTTTTGTCCTAAGCCAGGGGATGGATCAGGTTTATATGAAGCTATGCTAGAGGCTAAGAAACAAGGAAAAATTAGATATATTGGTTTAACCAATCATCGTTTACATGTAGCAAGAGAAGCTGTTGAGTGTGGTTTATATGATACTTTACAATTTCCTTTTAGTTATTTGGCTTCAAAAAAGGAAGAGGAACTAGTTGATTTATGTAAAGAAAAAGATGTTGGTTTTATTTGTATGAAGGCTTTGTCAGGTGGTTTAATAGACCGTTCTGATGCGGCATATGCGTATTTAGCGCAGTTTGATAATACATTGCCGATTTGGGGAATTCAAAAAGAATCAGAGTTAGATGAATTTATTGAGTATAATGATAATCCACCAATTATGAGTGAAGAAATCAAAGCGATAATTGCTCATGATCAAAAAGAGTTATCTGGTGAATTTTGTCGGGGTTGCGGATATTGTATGCCATGTCCAATGGGAATAGAAATTAATCAGTGTGCTCGAATGTCTTTGATGTTACGACGAGCTCCTAGTGCAGGCTGGTTGTCAGAACATTGGCAAGAAGAAATGAAAAAAATAGAAAATTGTATTAATTGTGGCAAATGTATGTCGCATTGTCCGTATGGATTAAATACACCTGAATTGTTGAAAAAAAATTATGAAGATTATAAAACATTTTTTAAATAATTAGATATACGATTCCTAGTTAAAACTAGGAATTTTTTAACCAATATTAGAACTATCTTATGTTATAATGAAATCAAAGTGCTTAAAGAAAGGAGAAATTAATGCGTGAGATAGATCGTTTAGTCGAAGAAATCCGTCATTTACAGTTTGATGATATCGAGAAAATGTATCAAAAATGTTTGCAGTTAAAAGAAATAGCACTAGAACAAAAAGATGATTACATATTATGTTTAGCTAGTAATTACATAATCGATTACTATTATTCTTGTAAATCGCAACAAGAAACAGTTAAATTAGCGAATGAGATGTTGGCTCTAAATGAAGAAAAAGGGTATCCAGATTTATTGATGCAGGCTTACAACCTATATGCTATTGCAGTATGTAATAATGATTATTCTCTTGCTACTGGTTTTTATCTCAAAGGATTGAAGTTAGCTGAGCAGTTAAATGACTATATAATGAAAGCAAAATTTAACTGTAATTTAGGAGATGTTTTTGTTAATTTAGGTCAATTTGATTTAGCGTTACCTTATTTTTTAGAATCGCTTGAACAGATCAAAAAGATTTCTCCTAAACTGCCGGAATATAAAATAAAACGTTTTGTGTTATGTTATCTTATTATAATTTATTGTGAAAAAAGAAGATTGGATCAAGCAATTGCTCTAATGGAAGAAAATAAGGATTTATTTAATGATACTTCATTTGATCCGATTGATCGGTTATGGCAAGCATTAAAAGCATTAATTTGCTATGGGCATGGTGATGTAGCAAAAGCTTTAGAGTTTATTGATAATATATTAGGGAATGAGATTCATGGTTTTCGTGCAAATGAAGCAATTTATTTTATTCATCATATTTTATTGTATATTACTTTTGCAATCAAGGATAAGGAGCGGACAAAATGTCTTTATCTTTTATTAAAGGAGAATGATTTTGGTAAAACTGGAATGCGTTATCAAATTGAAATGTTAGAAATGAAGATAAAGTATTGTATTGTTTTTGAAGAAAAAGAACAGTTGCCTAAATTATATGAACAATATTATTATTTGATGCATGAAAATCAAAAAGAAAGTATTGATTTTTGTTTAAATAGTGTTTTATATAAAATTGAACTATTTAAAGCAATGGAAGAAAAAAAAGATATCGTTAAGGAGTCTAGACTAGATGATTTAACTAAGATTTATAACCGACGATATTTTCATTATAAATATAGTGAGTTTAAAAATAAAAGTCGACTATTAGGAATTATTATTTTTGATTTGGATCATTTTAAAGAATACAATGATAGTTTAGGTCATTTAACTGGTGATCAAATATTAAAGGATTTTGCTGATAGTTTACAACAAGATGATGATAGAATAATTTCTTGTCGTTTTGGCGGTGATGAATTTATTTGTATTTGTGTAGATTGTAATGAGCAAATGATAATTAGTTTTATTGAACAAGTTTATAGTAAATTTGAGTTATATGGGTATGATAAAATCACTATTTCATCTGGATATTATAATTCTTTTAGTAATTGTTTATCTAAAGAGGAATTAATTAATAATGCAGATTATTATTTATATTATGTTAAAGAGAATGGAAAGAATGGATACTATGGCTTTTCAATTGAGTGATTGTTTAGACTCGACAGTTAGTAATTTTAATGTATAATATAGTTGAATTAGGAAGATGATAATCTTCCTTTAATATTGCAAGTTGAGGTAGAAAATGAGTATATTAAGTGTGGAAAATGTCAGTCATGATTTTGGTGGAAGAACTATTTTAGAAAATGCAAGTTTTAGATTATTAAATGGCGAACATATCGGTTTAGTAGGTGCTAATGGTGAGGGGAAATCTACTTTTTTAAATATTATTACTGGTAAGATTGCTCCGGATTCAGGAAAGATTGAATGGTGTAAAAGAATTTCAACAGGTTATTTAGACCAACACACAGCTTTACACCCAGGAAAAACTATATATGAAACATTACAAGATGCTTTTAAATATTATTATGATCTAGAAGCGGAGATGTTATCGATGTATGAACAAATGGCTGATTGTGATGATGAAACGATGAATCAGTTGATGGAAGAAGTTGGTGAAATTCAAGAAATTTTAGATCATGGCGGGTTTTATACAATTGATGTTAAAATCAAAGAAGTTGCAGGTGGTCTAGGGTTGAATGATATTGGTTTAGATAAACCGGTTGATGCGCTATCTGGTGGGCAACGTTCAAAAGTTTTACTAACTAAATTATTATTAGAGAATCCAATGATTTTAATTCTTGATGAACCAACTAACTATTTAGATGAGCAGCATATCAATTGGTTAATCAATTTTTTAAAGAATTATGATAATGCTTTTATTTTAGTCAGTCATGATGTTAGTTTTTTAAATCAAGTTATTAATATTATTTATCATTTAGAAGATGGTGTATTGACTCGTTATAAAGGTGATTATGACTACTATTTACAACAAGTTGAATTGAAAAAACGTCAGTTAGCTGCTGATTATCAAAAGCAGCAAAAAGAAATTGCTGATCTTGAAGATTTTATCGCACGTAATAAAGCACGGGTAGCTACTCGTAATATGGCTAGTTCACGACAAAAGAAATTAGATAAGATGAATCTTATTTCTAAACCAAAGGAAAAAATAAAACCGACTTTTTCTTTTATAGAAGCTAGAACACCAGGTAAAGTATTATTTGATTGTAAGGATTTAGTGATTGGATATGATAGTCCTTTAACGAAAGAAATGAATCTTGTTTTTGAAAGAAATAAGAAAGTTGCTATTAAAGGTGTCAATGGTTTGGGAAAGACAACTCTACTAAAGACGCTGATTGGGATGCAAAAACCTTATAGTGGAACAGTAGAAAAAGATCCATTTGTTGAAATTGGTTTTTTTAAACAAGAAGAATCTGCAGTTTCCCAAACTGCATTAGACTATTTGTGGGAGGAATTTCCAGATCGAAACAATGGTGAGATTAGAGCTATGTTAGCTAAGTGTGGTTTAACAACTGATCATATTGAATCTTTAATGAAAGTTTTATCGGGTGGAGAAAATGCCAAAGTTAGATTATGTAAGATTATGAATCGTGAAGCTAATGTTTTGGTGTTAGATGAACCGACAAATCATTTGGACGTTGATGCTAAAGATTCTTTACAAAGCGCAATCAAGGCTTTTAAAGGAGCTGTTATTTTAGTTAGTCATGAACCGGAATTTTATTTACCAATTGTTGATGAAGTAATTAATTTAGAAGAATGCTCAACTAAGATTATTTAGAAATGTTCTTTATTTAGAACATTTTTTGTTTTAAATATTTTCACATTTTAAGGGTTGTTGACATATATTATAGTGGTGAAATATATGATAACTATTAGTGTGTGTATGATCGTAAAAGATGAGGAAATGGTATTAGAGAGAGCTTTAAAATCGGTTGAAAGGATTGCAGATGAAATAATCATTGTGGATACCGGATCGACTGATCGAACTAAAAAGATAGCATTGAAATATACTGATAAAGTATATGATTTTGTATGGTGTGATGATTTTGCTAAAGCAAGGAATTATTCATTTTCAAAGGCAACTATGGATTACTGCATGTGGTTAGACGCGGATGATATTATTTCAGATAGCGATCAAGAAGGTTTGATTAATCTTAAAAAAACTTTATCAAAAGATACTTCTGTAGTTATGATGAAATATAATGCAGAATTTGATCAGAATAATAAGCCGACATTTACGTATTATCGTGAAAGATTATTAAGAAGAAAGGATAATTTTTATTGGGAAGGATTTATACATGAAGTAATAAGTCCTAGAGGTAAGGTGCTTTATAGTGATCTTGCAATTACACATAGTAAGGTGAAAAATAGTGATGTTAATCGTAATTTAAGAATATTTAGAGAAAAATTGAATGAAGGGGTAATGTTTAGTCCACGAGAAATTTTCTATTATGCTCGGGAGCTGTTTTATCATCAATTGTATCAAGAAGCAGTAGCTGAATTTAAAAGATTTTTAAATACCAAGAAGGGATGGAAAGAAAATAACATTTCTGCCTGTCAATTTTTAGGCTATTGTTTTTACAATCTTGGTGATATGCAAGAAGCAATAACCTGGCTTTTAAATAGTCTTTGCTATGATTTGCCAAGAGCAGAGATATGCTGTGATTTAGGTAAGTATTTCTTTGAATTGAAGCAGTATGAGCAATCTATCTATTGGAGTGCAGTAGCATTATCGTGTGAGCGTGATGATACATCTGGAGCATTTATATCTCCAGATTGTTATGATTATATTCCCTATATGCAATTATGTTTATGTTATGATAAGCTAAGTAATTATAAAACAGCAAAATATTACAATGAATTGGCAGGAAAATGTAAACCAAATGATCCATCATATTTGCATAATAAATTGTATTTTAATCGTATTGAAAATGATGAATAGAAGTAAAAAAAGATTTAAAAGGGACTAATCCTTAATAAAGGAGTAAGTCCTTTTATTATAATATGATAAACTATTATTTTTTATAAGGCGTTAAGGGTATACGATTTACATATGTATCTAGTAACTTTTTTATTTAGATAATTACTTTAGAAGTTTAATGAAAAAATTAGTCTTTTATTTTTTATGAGATTATTGACACAGTAGTTATTAAAATATTTGCGTATATTATATTAGATCACATAAAGGAGGTGATAAGATGAAAGACTGTAATTATAATGGTTGTATATGGTGTCCATGTTGCCGATGCAGGCCACCAATTATTATTAGATGTCCAACCGGACCGACCGGAGCAACAGGAGCGACAGGACCAACCGGAAAACAGGAGCACAGGACCAACCGGAGTAACAGGCGTGATAGGACCGACAGGAGCAACAGGAGCGACAGGAC
>SKEQ01000200.1_pt1 | contig 61477 bp, 66 predicted proteins | sample 4826751 | NCBI WGS metagenome assembly SKEQ01 (sample SAMN11008805, study PRJNA524170) | human gut metagenome | biome: Human fecal sample; material: Feces; isolation source: fecal sample from pouch patient p44 | host: Homo sapiens | place: Israel: Tel-Aviv | collected 2013-07-11
GGTTATATGAAACATCAGCAGTGGGGGTGTGGATTGTTACATTTTTGATTTTTGCTATGTTCTTTATAAATGAAATTCATTATATTGCAGAGATGAGAAAGGAAGGAAAAATGTATGGAATTGTCGCTTGATCGTTTAACAAAACAGTATGGCAGGAAAATAGCGGTAGATTGTGTTAGTGCAACCTTAAAGCCGGGAGTATATGGTCTTTTGGGGGCTAACGGTGCAGGGAAAACAACATTTATCAATATTTTACTTAGACTAATCAAGGAAGATTCTGGTAGCGTAGTCTCAAACGTTAGCGTAAAAAAAGAAGTTGGTGTAGTCTTTCAGGAAGACTATTTTCCAAAAGAGACAACAGTTTCGGATTTGATAAAGCTACAAGCTTCATTTTTCCATAAGAAGGTTAATGTTGATGAAGAATTAAAAATAATGGGATTAGAGAAAGAGAAGTTTCAAAAGGTAGGAACACTTTCGGGAGGACAAAAACGGAAACTTTCGTTCCTATTAGCGACCTTACATGATCCTAAACTTTTGATTTTGGATGAACCTACTGCTGGTATGGATTATGATAGTGTAGAAAAGTTTGTTCAACAGATTAAAAAATTAAAGGCAAAGGGAAAAACAATTCTCTTAATTACACACGATTTGTACCAAATTGAATCTTTTGCAGATTATATTCTGTTGCTAAATGAAGGTGTATTCGAAGAGAAAATCTCAGTAAATGATATGTTTATGGAATCGTTGTATGAATTTCCCAAAGAGATGGTTATGAGTGGAGCTGCGAAGGAGCAATTGTTTTATAAGAATGATCAAACTTATGTTTTCAGTAGTCCATACGCACAAAAAATAATTGAACAAAATGGTATTAGGAATCCAGAAAACTTTAAGCGTCATAAACAAGTAGTAGATATTTTCAAACGTATTTCATTTGTAGAAGGAGATAAATAATGATTTCAATTGTTCAGCAGATAAAAAATAGTTTACAAAATAAGCGATTTATCATTTTTACGATTTTATTCCCAGTGGTATTTTACGTTTTCTTTATAAAGCAACTTAAGTTTGTAAACACAGATGATAGTGGAATGATTGCATTGTTTTCTGCTATGTTTGGAATCGCAGGAAGTGGCTTGAACACCTTTAGTCAAAAAGTATCGAAAGACAAAGACTACTTCCGTATTATGGATAAAATCTCGCCCTATTCTTATGCACATTATATGTTTGATAGTGTATTAGCACAAACGATCTTGAATATTTTAATTTTGTTCTCAGTTACTTTAGCTGGTGTATTGATTGGTAAATTAAATGTAACAGGGTCTTACTTGTCAATTTCTAGTCTCCTGCTATACTTTGGCTTTTATTATATTGTTATTGGCTTCCTATTAGGAACAGTATTTAATGATGAAACACTTGCTTCTGCCTCAATGCCAATCTTTTTCCTATTCATGATGCTTAATATTACTCCAAATATCATGACAACATTAAAAATGCCAGATATCATTGTAACGATTCAGAAATTTTTCCCGGGCTATTATTATAATGAAGTTTTATTGCATCAGACTCCAGAAAAGTTCTTACAAGCATGCTTGGTCATTACAATTTATGTTTTTATCGCAGGGACTATCACAGTAATTGTAAATAAATTGTTACAAATTAATAGGAGAGACTAATGGTAGAAATGACTTCAGATAGGTTGTTTTCACACTATGAACAATTACATAGGCGACCTGAGCCAGGTTTTTCAGAAGAAAAAACTAAGTGTTATATTAAAGACTTCTTAAGTCCATATCCAGAACTAAAAAAAATTTCGGAAGGTAAGATGGGATTGATTTATCAATACGTAGGGCGAAAGGAAGAAAAACATCATTATGATTTAGCTTTTCGTGCTGAATTAGATGCTGTAGAAATGGATGAATTCTATGGAACCTACTATCATGGTTGTGGACATGATGCACATACAAGTATCCAACTGGAATTAATCACCTATGTTTGTCGTAACAAACCAAAGCTAAATGTACTTTTCATTTTTCAAGCAAGTGAAGAAAAGTATGGTGGTGCAAAAGAAGTTTGTAAGTTTTTGAAAGACAAAAGGATTACTTTATCGAGAATATATGCTTTACACGTTACCTCGGATTTGTATCCCAATTATGTATCAATCAATAAGGGAGACATTCTAGCTGCTGGTTTGACTTGCCATTTAAAACTTTCATTAAAGAATAGTGGACATGTCAGTAATCATGGGGACAGTGCAGCGAGTTTATTTTCTAAATTAGTTTTACTATCAGAAAGCCTAGATGAACTGGATTGTCAGTGTAGAATTACTAACTTTTTCACCAATGGCTCTCATAATGTATCTCCTACAGAAATAAAATTTAATATTACGTTTAGAGGAAAAAGTAGTGATATTTGCAAGCAGCAACATCAGAAATTTTTAGATCAGTTAAACCTAGAATATCAAAAGGAAGTTATTATGGATTATCCTTTATTACATAATAATACAATGCTATATGAATGGGTTGAACAAGTATTATCTCAAAGTAAAGTAGTAAAGACTCTAAAAACTCCATTTTTGTTTTCTTGTGATGATTTTGCCTTCTATGGAAAAGAGCTAGATGTACCGACATGTTATTTCTTTATTGGTGCATATAGTCAGGGTCATCCGATTCATTCGAATGAATTTATTACACCGAAGGCTAGCTTATTAAGAGGTTTGTATGTGATGACATTATTGATAGAAAAGGAGAATGAGCGAATTAATGGTTAAAAATGTATATTATAGAAAAACAAATTTTTCGAATGGCGAATTTTCTAAGTTTTTTCAAAAAGAAATATTTGAAAAAATACGAAATAATCAAAAATATCGCCTCAATTTGTTAAAACAAGTGAGTTCTATTCGAGAATCGGGAATTGAACAATTAAATCAAGTTATTCAGGAATGTCCGGAAGGTAAAGATAAGAAGCAATTGTTAAAGTTCTCGCATGACTTCTACAATAATAGAGGAGATTTAGGAAAGAAATTTCAAAAAATAGTATTTCTACTTCCACCAGATTTAGCATCAGAATTTGATTCTTATTTTAAAATGAAAGAACAAATTTTGATGATTGATAATAGAATTGAAGAACAGGTAGATCAACAATATTTAAATGAGAAACAAATGATGCTACAGGGACTTCGTGATAATCTAGATTTTGTTCAGAACACAAAGATGATTGGGCAGACTCTCTATCAAAAGTTAGAAAAGCTACTCAAAACAGATGTTAAAAATCATAATAAGAAGCAACGGCAAATGGATGGTTTTTTGTACAATTATTATACTCGTATTGCTACAAAGACAAGTCCCTTGGGGTTATTAGGCACAACAAGTGTTTATGGGCAAGAAGAATTTCATTTAGATAGAGAGATTTTTATGTCGGTGAACTCTTCAATCATTTTAAAGATATTTGATAGGCTTTATCAAAACCCAAAAAATCAGCCAGTTTTGAACTTCAAACTAAATGAGACACTAATTTTAAAAGAGAATAAGTATTACGTAACGGTTTTCAATGATATCAAAGGAAAAAGTTTATACCGTAATCGTCAGGAATTGGTTACACTCCCTGAAAGTAAAATCTTAAATGAGATTTTACAGCTTTTCAAAGGAAAAGGGCAGTTATCGGGACGTGACATCTTAGATAAACTCTCTCAAAAAGGGCAAGAAAATCTTCTTACAAAATTGTTGGAGAATTGTATTTTACTTCCAGCTGATCAATTAACTATTGAAGGTAAGCAAAGTATGTCAGAAGCGTTTCTGCAGAAATTAAAGGGTATTTCTTCGGTTATGTTTTCAAATGAAATTGAGATTTTCGAAAGAATAGTTGCATTTGAGCAAGAAGAGTTTTCTTGGGAGATATATGATCGATTGACGGAAGAAGTTCATAATCTTGTTCTGTATTATGGCATTGAAGGATTTGACAAATCATCGTATGTTTCGATAGATAAGCTTGCTTCTAATACTGAGAATGATTTAGAAAAAGAGGTTCAAGTTGTAAAAGAACAACAGAAGTGTTTCAATGATCTATCAAAATTTATTTCTATTTTTGATATTTCAACACGCAGTAAGTATTTAGCCTATGAGATGCTTCGAAAAAAATATGGTGGAGAATTCAAGCCTCGAAACGCTCGAGAAATGAGTAAATTTTTGCGAGATCTATCAACTACGCTTTTTCAAAGAGATGGCTATTGGATGGAATCATTTGGCTATTTAGGAGAAAAGTACCAGCATAAAATTGATAATCAACTCTTGAAGTTGAAGAAGGAAATTCTTGAGCAATTGCTTGGTCAAGATTCGGGGGATGGATCAGAACTATTGATTTCAACCGAATTGTTGAATAGTTCAACGAAACAATTAGAGAAACTTGTTGGACAAAGCCATAAATCTCGTGCTTATTTTTTACAAGTTAGTCCAAGTAATCAAATAGTCTTTAATCATATTTATAAAGGCTATGGAGTCTACCGTAGACGGTTTAATCATTATCTTCCAACAGATCAAGAAAGTTATAGATTAGATGGAGCTTTAGTAGATATTCCAATGACATTTGGTTTCAATGCAAATATTCGAGAAAGTACAGATAAGACCTTATCCTTACCATTAGGTGAACGAGCTTTTGCCAGCTCTGAACAATTGAACTGGTTAGATTTAGGTTTTCGACTTTCAAAACAATCAAAGGAAATCGAAGTGTTCGAAAAGGCAACGGGTGCTATTATTTATCCACACTTCTTAGGAAGTTTAATAACAGTCGCCCTCCCTTCATTAGTTGCGGTTTTTAATTCAATTACTCTCAATGATTCTATTTATTTTGATTTTGGAGAATTGTTACTCAGACAGAAAATAAAAAATCATTCTCAGGAAAAAGTAGTGGTCCCAAGACTTTGCTTTGAAAAAGTTGATTTTATATTATCTCGAAAAAAATGGTATCTTGCTTGTGAAAAATTACATACCATTTTACAGGAAGATACGTCAATGGGTCAAAAATGGTTAGAAGTTATCGAGTATTTTGAAGAAGAAGAGTTGCCATTATCTTTCTTTGTAAAAGACTTTTTCGAGTCTTATAATCAGGACTCGGAGTTACTAAAAACAAAACCACTATACATCAATTTTGAATCTTTTTTAAGCTTTAAAGCATTTGTAGGTTTGGTGAAGAAGAAGGATAGAATTTTAATCGAAGAGGTCTTGCCAGAATGTACTGATACGGAAACAGATATGATTACAGAGTTAATTGTTGAAACAAATGATTGAGAAAAGAGGAGGAGATTATGGTATATAAATTATCTGTATTTATCAATGATTTAGCTTTTTCAAACAGTCTAATCATTAAGATTTATAGTTTTTTAAATAATAAAGCAATTAAAGAAATTTGGGTGAAGAAATCAATTCAGCGTGGCCACCATCTTGAATTGTTTTCTCTCAATAAAGAGTATTTGAAGACAATGGAAGATTTTATTGTTGGAGAACTGTCAAGTTATTCCCCAGTTAATGTTCCTGAAATGAAATTAAAGAAGCAAATCATGAGTGTTGCAGCTGCAGAAAACACGGAGGCTGACTTAAATATTCAACCGGATGGGACAATTCTGTTTGAAGAAGTTGAAGAACTATATCAAGATAAAGTTAGGTTAAATTCCTATGAGACTGAGTTGGTTGTGGAAAAGAAAAAGATGGAGTTGATTCTCTATCTTGAAAGTATAGGATTCTTCAACGAGCCTGAAAATCAGCAAAATATTTTATTGGTTAAACTATTCTTAAATTTAGGGTTACTTTTTAATAACAATTTAAAAATGGGTTATCTATCTATGAAGTCAAATATTCTATTCTTTAACTTACAACTGGAGAAGTTGAAGGGTACAATGTCGCCGGAGAAGTATAAACGGTATCATCACTTAGTTAATTTTCTAGATGAGACAGAACAGAGTTATATCAATGAGAATATTGAAATCTTTCTGAATGAAAATAAAAGTTCATTCTATAAGCAATTTGTAGAAGAACTTTATCAATTTTTTAGTGATGAATTTGAAAAAGGAAACCTTTATTATGAAAACCTAAGTGATGCAGAGAGTTTTGTTCAGAAATCACGAAAGAATGGTCAGATAACAGATTTTCACAAAAAATTCTTTACGAATCAAGCTTTTCTTTCCCATCATGCTTCGGAACCCTTTGTGATTTATCGTTATACAGTTGATGTTCTTTATCAAATTATGCCGTTGTTAAACGTTAATCCGCTTCGAAAACAGAAAATTACAAAAATGGTAAGTGATAAGGTTGAGACAGGCTATGATATGACCTGGGAAGACAGTTATGCTGACATGCAAGAATTATTTAACAAGAAGGTACAATAAATGCATATTTTACTTGAAAATGGAGAAAAATATATTTTTGATGGAGTCTACTATAGAAAATTAAATTCAAAGACTAGGCACTTATATTTTCATCAGTTAAAACATAACCATTCCATTTGTTTAGTTAAGAGTCAGCGTGTGAAGTGTCCGTCTCTTACTTTTGAATTGGTGGATGTGGACAATATTGGTGATCTTCCTGTATTGGATAAAAATGATTGTAAGAAAATAGTTGAATTCTTTGCCAAAAACATGACAAAAACTTTTGATAAAGTGATGGAAGTTAGTCAAACAATGAATCAGCTTGGATCTCCGACTTTTTCAGATGGTATCGACACAACAGTAGGAAAATCAATTGTAAAAGTATTAGCTGCACAGTTATTACGCACCTACTTGAGAGAGCAGGGGTGGATAGTACGAGTAGATTTTGAAAATTACCCTAGTAGAAAGGGACAGTTTTTAAAAGTAGATCTCCTCGAAGGCAAAGATATTTATTGTGGGGTAGTAAATGAATACGAACTTAATTACTAATGACTCTTTTTTTCATAAAAAGTATTTAGAAAGTCTGGAAGAAGGACGTAAATATGCTATTTTGGTAGTAGATCACCTCTTCTTTTTCAAGAAAGAGGAAGGATTCCTTGAGGATTTTTTATATACAGTTTCTTTATACAATAGGACTAAAACAAAAAATGTATTAGCTAGCATGTTCTCAACAAATTACCAAAATAGCGAGTTGGAGATAGAAAAAGCAAAACATCTTATGGACAGGCTAGTCTTTAAAAAGGGACAGATAGGAGTACTGTATCTAGAAAATCAAGCCCTCTCCTATGTTTGTATTAAGAAAAAAAGAACATCTCAAACCAAAAGTAAAATGGAGCTTGGGACTTTATTAGATAAGGTCACTATTGGTGAATCGGATGGCTTTCGAGAAAAAACTGTGAGTGAACTGTCAAAATATGCACAAGGTTTTTTAGACAAAACGGTAGCCTATCGTAAATTTTTCGATTTAGATTCAGATTATTTTCCAGGAGTGGGCATTGAATATGCTGTAACAGACAAATATACAGAATGTGGTTATGGTCGTTCTGCATCTTTTCATGATTCTACTAATATTGCTCTCCTAGAAGCGATTGAAAGATATTCCTCCCTTTTTTACCCCTATCAAAATAAAGATATTTATGCTAAGTTCTCAGACTTGGACAATGCTATTCACCCCAAGAATTTCATTCTCCCATCTTCTGAAAAAAATCCTTTTATGCAGTACCATGATAATTTGGAGATTTATTGGACAGAGGCGGAATCTCTGAGAGATAAGAAAACAGTACTAGTGCCTGAACAATTAGCAGTATATGGAGATTCTTTCTTTAGAGATAAAAAGAAACAGCATCGATTCATATATGATAGTTCAAATGGTGTTTCTTTAGGAGGATCATTTGAGGAAGCTGTATTATATGGACTATTGGAGTTAATTGAGAGGGATAATTTTTTAATGACATGGTATGGTAGGATTCCAATCAATGAAGTTAGACTGGAATCTCTGGGCTTGTCTGAAGATACTTTAAATACAGTTCATCGTGCTCAACGAGACGGTTTTGATGTCAAAGTTTACGATATTTCAATGGAGTTAGGAGTTCCTTCTTTTTGGGCCTTAGTAAGAAGTTTGAAAGGGCATAAAATGTATTCTTATACAGCTGCAGGGAGCAACCCAATCCCTCATAAAGCAGCGGAGTCAGCATTGCTAGAAGCTCTGGTTGGAATTAAAATCCATGATAATATAAACGCTGAATTTGGGACAACGGTTCCGACTGAGGTTATTGAGATGGAGGATCACGTCAACTATTATTCAAGTGATCAGCATAAAGGTGCCTATGATTTTCTGCAAGATTCCCATGTAACTGACTTATCGACAGAAAATTACATTAAAGCCTTTAATACGAAGACTTATTTGAAAAAACTAATTAATAAAGTATTAAAAGAATATGAAGATATCTATGTCGTTAATTTAACTTCAAAAGAAATGGAGAAACTAGGAATCTATACTGTGAAAGTTATTGTTCCAGGACTTCTTCCAATGACTTTTGGTGTACAAAATGAAAGAATATCTGAACCTCGTATCAATAGAGAAAGGAGTAGGAGAGGTCTTGAGGAAGTGAAACAGATTAGTTGCTATCCTCACCCTTTCCCTTAATATAATATGAAAGAAACTGACAAATGGTTGTCCTACCATATCTTTTGCCATAATCTTCTTCATCATGACCGTATCATTTGTAAGTTAAATAAATGGACCTCTGAGAAACATCTTTACCCTTATTTCTTCATTCGCTACTGGGAAGGGGGGCCTCATATCCGTTTTAGGATAAAGAGGAAAGATACCATTCGGGATGACTATTACAATACTCTCGTTGACCTCTTAGAATCGGAATTATCTGATGAGAGTATCATTCTGACAAAAGAAGAGTATTATCAAGGTCATAAGTTAGATGGAGAGAAAATTCCTATTGAGGAATTGCCTTGGTATGAGAATAACACTATTGTCCCGATTACCTATGTTCGAGAGAATGAGAGGTACGGGGGAAAAGAAGCAATTGAGCATGCGGAATATGTTTTTTACCGCTCTAGTCAATTAGTCTCAACTATGTTAGAAGGTTGTATGAACTGCCACATGATGATTCGGATGCTATTTTATGTCCATATTTATGAGAAAGTAAATGCAGCAATTAAAGAGTGTGGTATAAACTTTGATTTCCCCCAATTCTATGCCAATTGTTTCTCGTATTGGAATGAACTTTATGACTTGAAAGATGCAGAATATATAAGAGACATTGCTAATGCTATCAAACACTCATTTGAGGACAAAGAAGAAAAAATAAATACTGTCTTTTCATTTATTCAGCCACAAATTCAGAACAATTTTATTGACTCTTTAGTAGAGTATTTAAAAAATGTTTCTCAATTAAAGGGAAACAAGATGATGCGTTCTGTCCTGTTTTCTCAAATGCATATGTTCGCGAACCGTCTCGGAATTCCGATTGAATATGAATGTGCCATATACAGTTATTATAACCAGAAAAATACAAATTTAACTTGCCAGAAGGGAGCATAAATGAAAAAAGTACTGCTTAATGAAGAAATGTATTATACGCCTAACTTTGATTATGATCAATTAAAGAATCGTAGAAAGAAGTTTGCAACCAATCGTATCAATTGGTTTATGAACAATAGTCCTAAACAAGACTATCAATTTCCTAAAGACAACCCAACAGATTTTGATTCCAACAAACAGTATAGTTACTATCAAGAAAATAATGCAGATGATCCGATTCGAAAATTATTTGAAAATCGACGCTCAACGCTTTTAAATTCTTTTGATGGGAAATGGAGTCGTGAAGAACTATTTAATTTATTGACAATAGCTGTTGGACCCAATCCACGAAAAAGATTTTATCATGGAGAGGAATTAATTTTAAGAAACTATCCATCTGGTGGAGCTTTGTTTCCAGTAAAACTTTATCTTTTTATCAAGGATGTGGAAGGTATGGAACCGGGTGTTTACTATATTAGTTCTCAGTTGAAAAAATTGATTAAAGTTGAAAGCAAGGAAAATCTGGTCTGGGACAATCTCTTTCCAATGACTCTTTACAAATTAGACGCATTGAGCAATTCAACAGAAAAAATTAGTTTTGCTGTATTCATGGTTGTTGATTTTAAGGAATCTTTTAAAAAATATGGAGAACTTTCCGAACGTTTAGCTTTCTTTGAGGCTGGACATGTTGCCCAAAATCTTCAGTTGGTTTCGAGTCATCTCAACAAAAAATCACTACCCATTTGTGGTCTCTTTCCAGAAGAAGTTGAAAAACAAATTAATATCCAGAACAACGATAGCCAATATTGTGTTTACGGTATCCTATTTGGATAAAAGCAAGGAGAATTGTTATGCTAATAAATCCATTCCTAACAGTTGAAAATCATAACGGTGTTTATTATTTTTCTGAAAAATACGGTAAAACAAAAAAGCCTTTTCTAACTTTACAATCAAAAAGAGAACTGGCTGATTTGATAAATGATAGAGAGCTAAATAAAAAAATTAGTAAGCATCTTAATTATTCATTTGCAATTCCAGAACATCATAAGGAACTTTTTTCTATATTGGAAGAAAATGTAGCGTTTTGCTCTGAGCTTGTTAACAAAACAATGCTTGCTAAGTTCTTAATGTACAGATTACATTCTGCGACAATTGAATTCTACAATTACAGTGATTTGAATTTGCAGCATTTAAAAAAGATGTTAGAGTTGGAAAATGGGACTGAGAGTCGAGTACAAGTTGTTATCTATGACAAAAACAGTCATATTCAGGACTTCCAGCCTACATATAATCAAGGATTGCTTCTATTTTTTGAAGTATGTGGTGGAAAATTACGTGGGATAGGTCCTTTTGTAGAAGTATCAGCAGATGGCACTAAAATGAGCCATTTTCAGGAAGAGAAAAACGTAGAGAGAAAAGTCGAGAAAGAAGATAGTTACTGGAATCGATCAATTGAGGAAGTTGTCTTAGATACAGTACTTTCAGCTATTACAGATTATTTTTCAGATTATATTACTGTCTCTTCACCTTTTATGTACCGTAGAGCTATCTTGAATGAAGATACAGTTTGTCTTTGTGAAGCATTTTCTCGTCAATGAGTTTCTTAAGACAAGATTTATAAATTGTTTGGACTGAGGGTTTTCTCGGTTCTTTTTTTATGGTAAGTTCAAAAATCAGCTGAGCACTCTAGAACCATCATAAAGTATATGAGTATGGAGGAGCTCAGGAGTAAGATTATTGAGGAAAAGACATGATTTAATAGGATTGAAAAACAGTCAGACCAACTAATTTCGTAAGCTTTTATACGACTTGTGCAAAGTGAAGGCTGATAGATTTTGTAGCATTTTTCCATGGACTAAAATATCCAATTCAGCAGTCTTAAAATTCCTTTGTCAAACCAATATCCTTTCTAGACTGCTACCTTTATAAATGCTCTCTATTTCGTAACGATCAATTAATCACGACATGAACTTTGTCCTCATAAGTTAATTTAATGAGAAAAGCACCCCAAAAGTTAGATTTATTTGTCTAACTTTTGGGGTGCAGTTCAAAAATTATTTGCACACGGAGAAGATAATATTATTTTAGTAACTAATTTTTTATGATTATTCGCTCTTTATTTCTATGAAATCATCGATGTATCCTTTTATTAATTCTAGTAGTGTTGTATAGCTGTAATTTGAAGATAAGTCAATAATTCCTAGAAGTTCAAGGTGATTTTCGAAAATATAATTATAGTCAACATCCGACGTTAGTAGTACGATTTGTGCAGAGTTCTCATTGTTTCGAATAGCTTTCACCATGGTTCTGTAATTGCTTTTTTGAGTAATTATGATAAAATATAGACTAAGAAATTCATGAGAGATTTTAATAGTTTTTAATGGGCTATCCATCTTGCATTGAATTTTTTTCTGTTTACAGTAATGTTTGATGGACAGGTATAGTCTTAGCGACGTTAATAACTGCCGAAATAATTTCAATATATATTCCTTCTATTCTATGAGATTTGACTTTATTATAATATTTTAGAAGAGGAAATATTGGGTTTATCAAAAACGGTCTGTATATTGTCATTAACAGTCATCATTTTTAATAGTTTAGGAGAAAAGGATGATTAACATCTTTGTTCTAGAAGACGAAATTTTACAGCAATCTCGTATTGAAAATACGATAACAGAAGTTCTAACAAAGCATTCTTGGAAATGTAAGGGACCTGAGATTTTTGGGAAACCCTCTCAAATGCTAGAAGCAATAGTTGAACGTGGTTCCCATCAACTATTCTTTCTAGATATTGAAATAAGGGGAGAAGAGAAAAAAGGATTAGATATTGCTAGACAAATACGTGAACAAGATCCACATGCCACAATCGTATTTGTAACGACGCATTCAGAGTTTATGCCTATAACTTTTAAATACAAAGTAGCTGCTTTAGACTTTGTTGATAAAGCCCTAGGAAACGAACAATTTACTTATCGGATTGAATCTATTATCGAGTATGCCATGGAAAAAGAAGGACAGGCAGTCTCTCAAGATGCCTTTAAGTTTGAAACATCTTTGGCACAAGTTCAGGTTCCTTTTAATAAAGTATTGTATTTTGAGACTTCCCCAACGGTTCACAAAGTAATTCTACATACGACAGATGAACGTCTTGAGTTTTATGCAAGTATATCGGAAGTTGAAAGGGCAGATGAACGACTATATCGTTGTCATAAGTCTTTTGTTGTCAATCCGGAAAATATTGAAAAAATAGATAAAGAACAAAGAATTGTTTATTTTGATGGGGACCAAAATTGTTTAATCTCTCGTTCAAAAATGAAGGGCTTGAAAGAACGGATTAAATAGCAAAGTATACCAGAAAAGTAATGGAAAGGTCAGCTTATGGAAATGTTATTTGAACATTTGACATTTGTCGCCCACATAATTGTTGTCTTATTGCTGTATCAACACATTAGTGGAAATAAATTCAAGTGGTATTGGTTTATCATTTTTCCAATAACATTTAGGATTCTTTTCCTGCTGGTTCCACCACTAGCTTATTTTGCCTATATATTCTTCCTGCCCGTCTATTCTCTATATCGAAATAAGTATGGTAGTAGGTTGTTGGATGTTTTTTATAGTTTTTATCCCATTGTAGTAGAAAGCTTGATTGGACGTGTATTAGCTTTCTATCTGTTTCCTATACTTGGATTTAACCAAGTTATGATTAACACACATTATTGGATAAATTTTATAATAGAAGTTTCAATTTACCCACTATACTTCTATTTTACGAAGTTTGTGAAAATTGATTTTTACAATTTACAAAAAGGAGTTAAGAAAAATTATTTAAGCCGCTACTTTGTTCTCATGAATGTATCGATGTTTTTTTACATAATTTTGTTGCAGGTACTGGTGATAGGAGAAGGTTTTATTCCAAATGCAGTAGAACATCGTGAACATTTAGTAGGGATTTATGTTGTCATATTTTTTGTAATGCTGATTTATTTAAACTCAACTCTTACTGAGAAATTAGAGTTAGAGTTGCTTTATCAAAAAAACAAACAATTAGAAGAATTGTCAGTTTATAGCAAGCATGTTGAATCCTTATATAACGAAATCAGAAGCTTCAGACATGACTATATCAATGTTCTGACGAGTATACAAGAAGGAATTGAACTTAAAGATATCGAGGCTATCCAAGAAGTTTATGATAATGTCTTGTCTAAGACAAAAGAGAATTTTTCAAATAGTAAGTACGACTTCGCTAATCTTTCTAATATTACGAATACTGCAATTAAAAGTGTTGTTTCTGCCAAATTGTTAGAAGCTCAAAGTAAGAACGTAGAAGTGCATATCGAAGTTGAAAGCCTAGTAAGTCTTTCCAACATGGACGCTTTGGATATAATAACGATATTATCTATTCTTTTAGATAATGCTATCGAAGCAGCCTGCTTGGCAGAAAAGCCATGTTTAACTTTGGCTATTTTCCAAGAAAAAGATAGTGATATTATTGTTGTAGAAAACTCTATTCGAGAAGAAAAAATCAATATTTCTAAAATCTTTGACCTGGGGTACTCTTCAAAAGGAGAGAATAGGGGAATTGGATTATCAAACGTGCATGACATTTTGGATAAATATCCTGCGGCCTTTATTAAAACAAGTAGCCGAAAACATTTATTTAGACAAACTATTGAAATCAAAAGAGTTTGTTAACTTTAGTGAGTTAGTGTCAGGAATTGCCTAGACGTAACTAATTGTAAGTCCACTAAAAAGTGAACTTGGTAGTTAAAATAAAAAAGGAGGAATCTATCTTATATTTGGGTAGGTTCCTCCTTTTAAGTTTCTTTGGCTCTTAGTCAACTGTAGTGAGTGACGAAAAGCTATCAATAAAGAGCTAAAAAAACTAGGGCCATTGCCCTAGTTGTAAGGAGGTTAGTTCACATCTTGGTTTATAGGAGATTATGATGTGAACTGGATTGGATTAGGAGTCTCTGTTTCTGTTAGGAGGATTAGAGACTGAAAGGATTAATTTTCGAGTGTAGTTTCATCGAACTACAAGAAAATTATAGCAGTTTATGAGAAAGGACACAATGGACTTAGGGGGGGGTCACATCTCTTATTATTAGAGAATTAGGTTAGTAGAATTTGATGGATCCGTAAAAGAGCTTACTACGCAATCTGTGGAGAAAAAATCAGATATGTTATTACAGGCAGTTTTGAGGAACGATCAAGGAAGCTCTGTCTTAAACATAAAGAAATACTTTAATAGGTTATATTTTTATAGTGAACCTACCATCATGGAGTGCTATAATGTCAATCGAAGAGAATAGTCTTAATGACATAATGTATCCAACAACAATACCTCATTATCTCTCTTCATTGTAGTCTTTTGTTATTCAAAGAGGTAGAATTATGAATTATGTAGCTAGAATCAACTTAAAAACGGGTACATCCTATCGTAACGAATTAATTGATTTTTGTTTAAAAGGAGAACAACAGTATTTGGCTATTGGTTGGAGTCGAATATATGGTGAGGGAGAAGTATTAACTTATTCTGAATTTTATGAACGACTTCGTCAAGAGCCTGGTCGATTAAATACTGTGCTGAATATTTTTAAGAATACACATGAAGATAATTTGTTTTGGACACGTGATTTAGATGGTAATTATTGGATATGTAGAGCTAAAGGCGAGGTGCTTACAAGGTGTAATAAAAGGTTAGACGTAGGAGCACTTTTACCGATAGATGCTTATAAATTTGGTATGCAAGTGCCAGGACAAATCAAGGCAGCATTCAACAGAGCTAATGCTGGAACGGCACAGAAAATTTATGATGCTATTATAGTTGAGTACTCAAAAGCTATTTATAATAAACTCTCTCAAACGAATCACTATGAGGTTGCTCGTTTAGAAGGTAGTTTATTGGATAACCTGCCTGATTTTGATTTGGAAGAGCTAGTGATTTCCTATATACAGGTAAATTATGACTATTATGTTCTTTCGAATTCTATTGCAAGCAAATCGACGACAATAAAAGTAGAATGCGAGTTTTTATCTAGAGATCCTAAACGGGTGAGAAAGGCAGTTGTTCAAGTAAAGGGTAGAAAAGCCGAAGCACTTGATGCATTACAATTTGAAGATTTTACCCAGAATGGTTACGAGGTGTTCCTCTTTGCACCAGAAGTATTAAATGCTGATAAGGTGGATAATATTGTCGTTATTACGCCAAATGAATTAATTGACTTTTACGAGAATTATAAAGTAATACTTCCAGACTCCATCACACAGTGGGAGAATTTATACTAATCTAGTTTACTATTTGTGAATCTTCAATTATGAGTAATGATTGAACTCATTTTCTTTGACACATATGGCACTATTAGGTACTTGATGTTAGTCTGATTTCCTAGACACGTTTTGGTAGGATAATATCAACCCAAAGAGATATCTAAGAGTTACAAAAATATACTAAAGAATTCAAAGAAACCATTACTTAATTGCATGAGTCAGGAAAGCCAGTCTCAGAGCTTGTTAAGGATGGGATTGAATAGCCACAAGCTCTTTTATAGGGAAGAAGTAACTCGTCTCTAATGATTTACAACAAGGGAAGGAGAATAATTGGAAACAATCAAAGATAACTTGAAGCGTTGTGATGCATTTTATAAAAGCGATTTTTACCAATTTCTAGAGAAACATCATCCAAACTATATTGCGAATATTTTTGACCACTTATGTGAGGATCCAGATGCTGGAGATGTTAGTTTATACCAAGATTTAAGCAATAAATTTCAATTATCGGCTAGAAAAGATCACTTGATAGATGTAGTTGAAGGACGGAAGATTCGACTCGCAGCCGATATAATTTGTGGTAGAAAGCAAATTGCCGATTTTCATAACAATGATTATGAAAAGTGGAGAAAAGATTATGAGCTTGTTCGTTCTAATTTAAACCTTCATTTTTTGTGGCCTAAGCATAAGCCTCCAACGATTAATACTTATCGCTACACTAAATATTTAGATAGAATTGATTATTTACTTTTTGATTTAAAATGTTATTTTAAAGGACAAGAGAATCAAGAGAATCTGAATACTCCGATGAAGGATGCCTATGAAAGTGAAGAAACAGCGATTTGGTTAGGGCAGTTTAATAGAGATTTCAAGTACTTTATTGATAAAATGAAGTTACAGGCATTTGTTAATGACAACTATGATGTTTTAGATATCAGTACAGGTCAAACTGAGATTATACAAGGTATCATTTCTCTAAAAGAGATATCAGAGACACTAAATCTATATATGGAAAATCTATTAAGGTTAAATAGCCAAAATGTCTTTAATAAAGAGTGTCCCCCAACCCAAGATTAATGTGATGATATTTATGTGTTAAAAAATTAAGCTAGGAAGTTAAGAATATGGAAATCAAAAATCACTTTGGTGTATATGGTATTTGTTTTGAGAATGGGAAATTGCTATGCATTGAGAAAACGAGAGGACCTTATCAGCATCGTTTTGATTTACCGGGTGGTAGTCAAGAACTAGGTGAGGGACTGACAGAAACCCTCGAACGAGAGGTTCTAGAAGAGACGGGCTATACGCTTAGCCGTTATTCAAATCCTAGGATTTATGATGTAATGGTTCAAGAAGGTGGGCAAGACTTCGCAGTACATCACATCATGGCCTTTTATGATATCGTGCTCGATTTTGAGCGCTCTCAAAAATCCCTTCCTCAAGAGGTTCTTGATGGAAGCAATGATTCAGCAAATGCAATTTGGGTTCCTTTCGAGCAGATTACCGAAGAAAATGCCTCACCCTTAGTATTGAAGGTGAAGGCAGAGTTAGTAGGAATTCCAGAATTACAACTGACAAGCTATAGAAATTGGAAGGTAAAAGTAAAGAAGGAGAACACACGACACCTCTAGAGATGAGGAATGCCAAAAAGCAAATCAAACCCTCTATTTTGTGTTACACAACTTATTTTATATTACCCGAAGACTTGGAATATGAGATTTATATTGATTTAAAGCTTGTTTCGGAGTATATTTTAGATGATACAATTTTTATACACCCTCAAATTAAGAGTCTCAAAAGGTGAAATATGGTTATGGATACTTCAAATGATAAATATAAATTAACAAAAACTCGTGATTACGAAGATAAAGAAGGAAAAACTAAAGACATGGAATCCAATTCACAAGCTTCAACGACAGAGCCTCATATTAATAGTTATTCAGAACTCTTATTATCTGTAAAAAATTTAGTATTTCGTGGGGCACCAGGAACTGGAAAAACGTATCTTTCTAAGCAAATTGCAGCGAACATTGTTTCTAATGGTAGAACGAGTGAGATAAGTCAGTTGTCAGAGGAGGAAATGAACCAAATTGATTTTGTCCAATTTCATCCTTCATATGATTATACTGACTTTGTTGAAGGATTTCGTCCTTCGGAAGTTGAAAATAATCAAATTGGTTTTACTCTAAAACCAGGAAAGTTTAAAAGATTTATTGCAAAAGCTCAAAAAGTTGAGACGGTTGATCGGCAAGATAATTTTGCTCAAGCATGGGAAAAATTTTTTGAAGCAGTAACTGAAGCCACAGAAACATCTCAAGGATATAATGAACTGAAAACATTGACGGGTTTGCCAATGGAAAATATCATCTCTTATGATAATAAAGGTGTTCAAGGAGTCCGCAAAAAAGATAAAGAGGAGTATCTCAATTATAAGCAAATATATAAGGTTTATAAAGGTTTGCCAGGGGTTCCCGAGGGTGGATTTGATACCTATAGAAAAGCAGTTGTTAAGCACTTGAAAGAAAAATTTGGCCTAAAGGATTATGTTGCTGGTGAAGAAAAAAATGATAAAGATAAGTTTGTTTTTATCATTGATGAAATCAACCGTGGTGAGATCTCGAAGATTTTTGGAGAGTTATTTTTTTCTGTTGATCCTGACTATAGAGGAATTAAAGGTGCAGTAAATACACAGTATAACTCTAAGGAAAAATTATATATACCTGAAAATGTTTATATTATTGGGACAATGAATGATATTGACCGATCAGTTGAAACCTTCGATTTCGCAATGAGAAGGAGATTCACCTTTGTTGAAGTTACTGCTGAGGAGTCGGCTCAAAATATGCACCTTAATGATGAAACGAAAAGAATCATGTACAGATTAAATAATGCAATTATTGAGGAGGGCCATCTAAATCAAGACTATCAGATTGGTGCAAGTTATTTCAAGGGTCTTGATAAAGGAACAATTTCAATAGAAAATTTATGGGACTACAAGTTGAACCCTTTATTAAAGGATTATTTTCGTGGTGAGAGATTAGCTGATGAAAAAATGAAGGCTCTAGAAAAAGCTTACTTTGGTATTAGTTCATGATCAAAATTAGTGATAACACAGAAATTCCACTAAGTGAGATAAATCATCCAGTTATTAATGAATTAACGAATAAATCATTGTCAACTTTGGATCAAGAAAGGTTTATTATCTTTCCGCCATTATTAAAGGATTCTGATGACTTAGATGAGGGTAATTGTATCTTTCGCACGTTTAATGGTAAAACGATGACCTGTAATATAGTAGGTTTTTTAAGTGATGGGAATAATGAAATTCATATTCATAGTCGTTTTTTTGAAACGGAAGATGAAGATTATTTTCTAGATTACATGTTGCAAAAAGTACTTCATTACAATGTTACGGTAAACGAAATTGCATCTTCAGAAGAAACCACCTATTATGATTTATTAGTGTACTTGTTTCCTTACTATTTGGAGGAGGCTATGCGAAAGGGACTATATAAGGAGTATGCTTCTCATTCTTATAATGATAGTAATGTTCGAGGTCAGATGGATATTAATCGTCATTTTAAGGAGAATGTGCCTTTTGTCGGTAAAGTTGCTTACAATACACGGGAGTTTTCATTCGATAATAAAATAAATCAATTGATTCGTCATACCATTGAAAAAATCGAAATTACAAAACCATTTCTACTTGAAGAAAACCCAGTTGTTCAAAAAAATGTAAAGATGATAAAAGAAATAACTCCAAGTTACTCTCATTATGAGCTGGAAAAAGTGTTGTATGAGAATATAAGTAATACGATAAAACATGGATTTTTTGAAGAATACACACAGTTACAGACGTTGTGTCTTAAAATTTTGACGGATGAGAGAATTAGTTACGGAGCATCCAGTCAGAAAGTACATGGTATCGTTATTGATATTGCTTGGTTGTGGGAAGAATATCTAAACTTATTGATTAAAGAACACTTTTATCATCCTCAAAATAAGTTAGGTACCATGGCTCATTATTATTTTCAAAATGGTAATGGTAAAATTTATCCTGATTTTATAGGGAGAGATGTAACTAATAGAGTTATTGCAGATGCAAAATACAAACCAGAGAAGAATATAAAGAGCAGCGACTATTCTCAAATTTTGTCGTATATGTTTCGATTTGACAGTAAATTAGCGTACTTTTTACATCCTACAAAGGAAGAATCACAAAGTATATTTTATTTAATGGAGGGAGTAAGTGCGGAACATACTCCCCAAAAAAGAATGGATATACGAGTAGAAAAAATAGGTATGAAGATTCCACGTGCGACAAGTTATTCGGAATTTGTTATGTTGATGGAAGAAAGCGAGAAGAGTTTTCTGACTAAATTGAAACTTTGAAAGTTTCCTTATTCTTAGCATGTTAATATTTAGGAGGACAAATAGCTTATCGATTAATGTTAACTTGCTATCTTCTAATATGTTTGCTATACTAATGACATAAATTATTTAATTTATATCTTTATTCACCACACCTCTAACGGTGAACCTTTGGTCACGTGACTAAAGAAAATAGAAACATGGAGGAGGAGATGCTATGACTGGTTCTGTCCCAGCAATAGGCATCCCATGTTTGATTGGGTTAAAAGGGAGCGTACTCGCTTTTAGCTATCAGTTAAGCCATCAGGCAGAAGAAGGGGCTTAACGCTTTGAAACACGTACGAGATAATTTGCCTAATTGATTGAAAGGCTACAACAAACGTTATTAGCAACTAAGCATAACGAGAAGTTTATCCTATGGTTTGCCATAGGCACGCGCAACCTTGTTTTTTGAGACAAGGCTTGTCGGCTTCTTTGTTATGCTTTTTTTGTTTTGAGTTTGGGTAGATGGACAAAAAAGAAAGGCGACATCTCGATGATTAGAGCAGAGGAACAGGTGTTCCCCCTCTAAAATCGGCATGCGGAGGAAAGGCTACAAACAGGTGTTTGAGACTTTCCAAGGTTACTTTACAACAACAATTTTTTAAAGGAGAAAAGCTTATGCTTAACAAAGTCATTATTACTGGTCGTTTGGTCGCAGATCCGGAACTTCGCTACACACCTTCGAACAAGGCGGTTGCAACGGCTCGAATCGCCTCTCCCCGTGATTTTAAAAATCAAAATGGGGAACGAGAGACTGATTTTATTAACCTCGTTATTTGGGGTAAATATGCGGAGAATTTCTCAAATTGGATCAAGAAGGGATATCTTGTGACAGTTGAGGGACGGTTGCAAACTCGTTCTTATGAAAACCAACAAGGTCAAAAGGTCTATGTGACTGAGGTTAATGTGTCAAACTTTGACAACTTACAGCCTCGTGACCATAGTAACACTTCTTCGCAAAGTCCAGATTTTGGACCTGCAGAAGGGGGCTTTCCTGGAGGCGGAGAACCTTTAGATGATTCTATGTTTGAGAATATTCCTTTCTAGTACATCGTTCAAGGTTTTAAGAAGAAAGTAGAGAGTTCAGTCATACTGGGCTCTTTTTGTTTTGGAAGGAGAAAGAATGATAAAAGAAGTAGAGATACTTCCTCCATTGACAGAGGATAATTACTACCAAGATAGGTATTATATGTCCACTTCTCGTCTGAAGGAGTACATCAAATGTCCCTTAAGGCAGGAAGTTGTTGACTTGGGCTTTTGGCCTGAGAGGACGGAGACAGAAAGCCTACTTGTGGGTAATTACGTCCATTCTTATTTCGAGACTAAAGAAGCTCATGAAGCTTTTTTGGAAAGGAATCGAGATAAGATCATTAGTCAACGAGGGAAAACCGCTGGCCAGGTAAAAGCCTCTTTCAAACAAGCAGATAAGATGATTGCTGCTTTAGAGAAAGAAGAGCTTTTTAATCGTTTGTATCATGGTACAGATGATGAACTGGTGGAGAAAGAACGGATTATCACTGGTATGCTAGAAGGGATTCCTTTCAAGTGTAAAATTGATAGCCTTAATCTTTCAGGCGGTTACTTCGTAGACTTGAAAACGATGGAGAGTCTTCAGTCGGAAAAATATTCGACGACACTTCATCGGTACACGAAGTCTCTTCTCTATAACATTGTAGAGTATCAGTATACGCTACAAATGTACGTATATCAGGAGTTGCTGAAGCATACCTACGGTTATGAGTTTACACCTTATATTATGGCAGTTTCAAAAGAACCTGTTCCAGATAAGGAGTTAATTCTGATCGATGATACTATCATTGAAATGGGAAAAGAGATCTTCTATGGACATGTTGAAGCACTTAAAGATGCTTTGGCACATAAGTCTGTCGAAGGCTGTGGTCACTGTGATTACTGTTTAACGAATAAGTCGATAGTAGCAGCAAAAACAGTGGCAGAATTTTTACAACAATAAATAGAGACAGTGGTCTAAAGACCACTTTTTATATTAAGGAGAAAAACAATGACTGAAACTATGTTGAACACAACCAATGAAAAAAACTTAGTAGCTGAACTTATTGAAGTTAAAGTAGCTCTAGCTAAGGCTGAAATGCAATTAGAATGGCAAATGGCTGAACAAGCTAAAAAAGACCATTCTAAACCGGAGCCAGAGGTTATGGCTCCATTGTTTGAGGCTTTGGCCAAGGCTCAGGCTGAGTTTAAGTCGGTAACAGCAACAAGTAGAGTCACATTTAAGAACGTGGACTTTAAGTTCGCCCCTCTCTCAGAGATTTTAGGGGCTGTACGTCCAGCACTTAACAAGTACGGCTTGACATTGACGCAACAAACCAAACATATTCCGTTTGGTAATGCCAATGGAATCAAAGTTGTGACGACACTACTTCATGAAAGTGGTGTCTCTTACGACATTGAGTCGGTTCCTGTATTCTATAATGTCAATGACATTAAGAACCTAGGAGCTCAGGTGACTTACCTGCGTCGATACGAGGTCAAAACATTGCTTGGCATTGAGGCTGATAGCGAAGAACTAGATATGGACAATGTGCCAAATCATTCGCAATCAGCTCAACAGACTTGTAATTATGATGGTAACCATAATTATCAATCAAATGCCCAAACGAAAACACCTCGCAAGCCAACAGGTGCCCGCTATGGAAAGACTGCTCAGTCAGCGTCACTTGCTACTTCTTTGAGTAGTAGTGAACAGGCATCACTAAGTGAGGTGACATCAGCTAACAAAGTGGCAAGTGATAGTGTATTACAAGCAACTAGCGAGTCTGAAGTAGCTCCACAAAAGAGTGAAATAGCTACAAAAGGGATAAAAGCTGCTTGTAACGATGATCAACTGATTCAAATGATTGCTCGTGGTGAAGAAGCTGCATTGTCTCTTGGAGCAACAGAAAGCCAGTTACTTGAGTGGTCTCAGCTAGGAGAAAGCCAAGGGTTGACTGTTCAACTCAAAGCTTTATCTGATTTTGTTTCTAAACAACGTCAGCAGGCACAACAACAATAGTAGTAGAACAAAAAGTGGTCAGACTTTATTACGGCAACAAAATAAGATAAATGTTCATTAGAGGTGTTTACCTGATTGGCATTAATTGAACATTATCCAGAGGGTAGAACTATCCCTGGGTGAGAAAGAGTATGCTATAATAGGAAGAGAATTATACAACATGATATTATAAGGACGAAGGTAGGAATGGATATGCAAAATATTAATGATCTTTTTGAAGCATATATAGCAGAAGAGGACCCTATTAAGAAGGAGTTTTTGCTAAATATGTACAACCATGCTTTGCAACAGAAGCAAAAAGAGGTGATTAGTCGTGACTACTTTGTCAGATAAACAATCACCAGTGTTTTAGATCTTTTCCATTCAAACCGAACTTATGTCGAACAACAAGTTTGGTACACTTTCTTTAAACAGATACTTCCAGAGTTGTTGTTTATTAGGTTAGTGGCCATTCTAGGCTATTTTTCCTATGCAACTTGCTTTGCAACAAATTGGTTTTTAAACTATTAGTTGCCGTAGTATTTCTAATCCTTATTCTTTTGATAGAAGGGATTCAACACTTCTTTCGTAGTTGAACAAAGGAAGGAGACGTCTATTATTAATATACTGTGTTTTTTAGAGGGTGCCCACAAGCCAAAAAAACATAGGCAATGTATGGCTAAAGTGTGTACTTATCTAAAGAACGATGGGCATAAGGTTCGAGTAGGGTATGTTTCACTAGCAGGTCTTGAAGCTTTGGATAACAAAGGAGTCAATTCAATGAGTGAAGCCGTTCCCGGAAAAAGAGTCTGGTTAATCGTTTATGATGAAAATCGTCCCTGTAAGTCCTATACAAATGAAGATATTCATTACTATAAGGAATTTGTGGATTTGTTTTCGTCACGTCTGAAACGTAGACTTTATTACGAAGGTATGCTTAACGAACTGACAGCCCTCAAAACAAGAACAGAAAAATGGTCCTAGGGGCCATTTTTTGTTTTATAAAGGAGAAAAAACAATGACAAAAAGAGAAAAAGCCTTGTGGTTACACGAGCACTACAAGAACTACTCCCTTAAATGGTACCTAGAGAATGATGCCAGATTAAATGCGATGTTTAAGAAAGTTTATCATCGCTATATGACTGACCTCAATGCACGCGCTTCGAAAACGCAATTGTCTTATATTGAGGACCTGGGCAGACGTATGCGAGAGGTATACGAAGATGTCTATGGTACTAATTTTGATAGCGATTGTCGCTTAGACCGTGCAGAAACAAATAGAAAAGTGCAAGCTATCCGCTCTATGTGGGTAGTAGCACCAGCCTAGGAGGAGGTAGTTATGGATAGAATCAGTATCCTACTAGAAACACTACCTCGAGAAAGTACCATTTCTATTTTGTATGAGAGTAGTGTTGCTGTTGTAGTTGCAAGGGATAAACAAGAACGTTTACTCTTTAAAGTAACAACAACCGCAGCAGTCGCAATGCAACTGCAGGAAAAATGGCTTGTGGTTTAAGAGGTAAAGGAGAAAAACAATGACAGAAACAATTACTAGGAGACAAGTAAGACATCCTAAAGACTTTGGTGATAGAGAGCTTTTCAAAAGGACTTTCACTCATTGGATGCCTTCAGAAAAGGTCGATACCTTGTATTCTGAATTGCAAGGAGATTTTAAGAAGGTCTGTGAGTTAAGTATCGAGGAGTTAAAACATTATGGATTAACTCAGAGAGATGCTATTGCCTTTCTTTCAATGCTTGAACTTTTCAAACGTTCAGAAGGTGAGGAAGAAAAGCCAACTTGTGTCACTGGGACTGGATATTTTGCTCAAAGTATCCAAAAAGCCTATGGACATAAGAAGCAAGAGCATCTTGTAGTGTGGTACTTGGATGTGCATTATAACGTTATCGAGGAGCGAGTAGTTTTCATCGGTAGCGTTCATCGTAGTATGGCGTGTCCAAGAGAGATTTTACATTATGCAGTGAAGAATTTAGCTCGCTACGTGCTGGTAGCTCATAACCATCCCTCTGGAAGTGTATATCCTTCCAGTAATGATATTAATGTCACTGAGGCCCTTGAAGATGCTGCAAAGCTCTTTGAGATGGAGGTCTTAGACCATGTTATCGTAACGAAGGATAATTACTATTCTTTTAGAGATAACGGAAGAATGCGTTGTTTCTAGGAAAGGAGAAAAAGAATGGGAAATATTTCTGATGCCTTTGGAAAGGTAACTATTTCCTCACCAACATTTTCAGATATTGAGGTGCTTGTGGCTACTCATAGGGTAATCAATGCCAAAGCTTGGACCCCAACGACTCTAAAAGGTCATCCAAGAAAAGCAGATTGTATCACAACTGAAGAAGGACTTGTCTCAGTGACACTTCCTTTTACAGCTTGTGGGAATTGGAATATTCGAGAGAATATCGATAGCTTTTTGCCTTTCATCTTAAAGCAAGATAGCACTCTTGGTGATATCCCAATGTCTGCCACATTTGATTATGTGGATGCAGAGTCTGGCGTGAACTTTATTTATAAAGCAACCGTTCTGACTCGCAATGTCCCAGGTAAAGGGGTAACCACTAAACTTTTAACAGATGAAGATATAGGAGATTACTCAGAGTCTTATCTAAAAGAGCTAGAGGAAGCCTATGACCAAGAGCTTGCTTTAGGCCGACTGTCTATCTAAAAATGGTGTTATAATAGGTATAAAGAAAAAGATGTAGCGAGGAGACAAAGCATGAAAGAGACCTTCTTTTGGACCTTTAGTTCAGATGAGATTTCGACCTTATCTGATTTGACGTCAGAAGGTTTTGAAGTCGATTGGACGGTAAGGAGTTCATCTGATGCTATGACCAGTGGTTTTGTGATTCAAGGGGAGATTTCTGGAATGATTGAGTTCACTCCAGAACCTAGAGATGCCTACACCTTTGTTCATAAGCTAGAGGTTCGTATGGACAAGAAAAACCAGGGGATAGCAGGGCGTTTGTTAGCACATGTTGCCCAAGATGCTTTCAATCGTGGTTTTGAGGGCTTCATGATGTGTCTTTCAAAGACTGCTCTTTTAGATTACTACGTGCGTCGCTACGGTTGTAGTCGTATTGCAAACACCAATCGTGTGATGTTTCACGCATCAGCATGCCAGTTGCTTATTGACCGATTTTTGAAGGGAGGCGAAAGCTAACCATGAGGATAGTTGAACAATTTAAGGCAGACTGGAAGTCTTCAGGTTTACCGAATAAACCTTACAAGACACCAGAGGAGATTGAAATGATTAAGAATGGCAATCTTGTCTGGGCTGCGCGTGTTGAAGAAAAATTGGGGCGTGAGTTAAGCCCACGAGAACTTGATGAGATGCAGTGGTGAGTTACTGCTATAAATAGTGTATCGTGCAAGATACATCGCATATTTGATATATAAGAGAAAGAGGAAGGTATTAGCCCTAGGCTACACCTTCCTCTTTTTCTATGGAGGAGAAAAAACAATGACAACATTATCAACAAATTTACTAGGAAGAAAACTGTTTGAACGTATTTCCTCTGATAAAGAGGTTAATGGTTCATTTTCAGGAATGACCTTACATCAGTTTTTGAATAAGACTGGTAATAGCCATCTTTTTATTAAGAAGGATGGAATGGTTGCTATCAATACCTTGTTAGAACAAAGTGGGTTAAAGCCTATTTCTTATGATGAGGCGTTGGTAGCAATGGAAGACTTAAAGATGACTAGTTTAAGGTCACAATTTGGTTTTTTCATTAAACCAACTCAATATAAACGTCAAAATCCAGAAGTTTTGGTACGTTTGGGAAACAATCGTAAGGTTGTGTTCCATCGCTATTACTTTGGTAATGGCTACATGGCTAACCTGGTATATCAGGTAGAAGATGATCAGATTGAGTTCTGCCAGTCTTCTGTCTTTAAGAGCTGGGATAATGGTGAGTATCATATTACTTACGATACGCCAGTAACAGAAGATGTTGAAGACATCAACACGCGCAAGGAGTTGCTTTCTTTCCTTCGTCGTGTTGAGGAGCTTCCTTCTGTTAAGTAGAGAAGTTATATAAAAAGGAGAAAAACAATGACAACAAAACATATCTATATTTATAAAAATAAAAGAACTCAAGAGGTCTTTGCAGATCTTTTTGCTAAAGACCTTCTAGAAGGCGTTACAACTTTCCCTCGGATTGATAACGCTAAAACCTATTCATTTTTGGAACTCTCGTGTCTTTATCTCAAGAGAATTATGGAAATGAAGGAGCGTAAGGTTCAAACCCTTTTCGTTGAGGGAAAACCCGAACCAGCACTTGCTTCAGCATTGTTACAAGCACGTGTTATGGGACTGAATGTTGTCATCAAATTGAAGACAACTGAAAGCAATAGCGAGACACAAGAAGAGTTCAAGGAGCTCGGTCTTGACGATGTTGTAATGGCGTGATTGGAATCAAGAAGGAGAAAAACAATGACAGGAATCACTCAAGGTCTCTACTATATTGAAAAGGTTGACCAATATAATAGTAATATTGGTGGCTTTCCGTCAGATTTAATCAATGATCGAATTTCAGCGATTATTGATAGCAATAAGATGGAAATGAAACAGAGTTTGCGATTCAGACCCGTTAGAAACGTGGTTTTGAATCAAGAGGGAGTATCTAACCTTCCTCCGATTGAAATCCCGTTTGAATCTTCACTTTATTATGAAGTTGAAGAAATCAATCCTGGGCTATCGAAGTTGATTATTACCACAGTGCATGCAGAAGCCTTTCAAGAATCGGATATTCGCATGTTGGAAGCTCGCTTAACCATGTTACAGCGAGCAAAAGAATGTGGAAATTTTACGACAAGTAATTTTCCGAGTCGTTTTCCAGAGGAAGCAAAAGACGATTTAAGTCAGTTAGATCTTCTAGCTTGGGGGACGAAAGATATGCCAACATATCTTTTCTGTCTTATGGAATCGGCATTAGACAGTTACCGAGGATTTTATTCCTTGAGGGATTTGATGGAAGATGCTAACGGTACCCTTCAGCAAGGCTATAGTCAAGCTGTTTACTGGCTCTATAGTGGAGTCAAAGGACAATATGAATATTAGAAGGAGAAAAAATGACTAAACATAGTTATACAGCAACATTTAAGCGTAAAGATGAAACCGTCTTTACGAAAAGGTTTCTAGCTTCAGATTTGTTTGAAGCTGATGAATATGCGTTAGAGTATGCTACTAAGCGAGATATTCTCTATCTCGACTTAGGGCCTGCAGTTCAGTAGAAAGGTAAGCTACGTATTTTATACGTGGCTTTTTTAAAAGGGTTATACGGTCTACTGGTTTTTATTGCTTGCCAAAAACTCGTGCTCTGGTGGATCCTTATTGAAGGAATTAAACCCGAAATAGTTGATAAAAAAGAAATAAAATGCTAACATTTAATAAAAGTGTTAGCATTTTATTTCTTACGAAAGGATAGTGCTATTATGAATAATATTGAAATGATTATGGCTTCTTTTCAACAACATCAAGGATTTTTGACCTTTCAACAAGTACTTGAAGAGAAATTACCTTACAAAATATTGCTGAGAATGATTGATGAGGGACAAGTAGAGATTGAAGGAAAGGGGTTATATCGCCTCCCTGATACTTATCTGGACGAATGGTTTGTGGCGCAGCAACGTTTTTCAAAAGGAATTTTTTCTTTAGAAACAGCTCTTTGGTTACATGGATTATCACTAACAGTTCCCTTTGAGATGACGATGAGCTTTCCTTATGGAACCAATACAAAAAATGTTAAATCAGAAGGTATACGTCCGTTAGTTCTTCGTTCTTATTATGATGAAGGAATTATTGAGCTTGAGCGACAAGTGGGGCAGAAGATTAAGGTTTACGAGCCGGAGAGAGTTTTAGCAGAATGTTTGAGACCAGTTTATCAAGTTGATGTTCAAGTTATAGCTCCTGCATTTAAGATGTATTTTCAAAATCACAAAGTTGACTATTCAAAACTGTTTCACTATGCACAGTTATTCAAGGTGACTAATAAGTTGCAATCTTACATGGAGGTATTAACCTAATGTTTTCCAATGCAAATAGCTTTAAGGCAAAGATTAAGAATATGGCTAAGGATAGAGGTATTCCTGCCCAGCAGCTTCAGCAAAACTTCCTGATTGAACAGGTATTGAAATTGATTGCTAAAAGTTCCTATAAGGATTCTTTCATTGTTAAAGGCGGTTATCTAATAGGACAGTTGATAGGACTCGATAAGCGAACGACAATGGATTTAGATGTGACGCTTAAAGGGACTGCACTTAGCCAAGAAAATTTGATTACCATCTTCGAAGAAATTCTTTCGGATTCGGATGATGTCTTTTCATTTGAAGTAGATAAACTAGAGCCAATTCGCCAAGATGACGAATACGGGGGATTTTCTCTAAAACTCAATGCTACATTTGATACTTTAAGAGAGGTTGTTTTCATCGACATTACAACGGGTGATAAGATTACACCTAGAGAAATTACTTATTCGATGCCATCCCTATTTGCAAATGAAACCATTGAGGTTTGGACTTATAATTTGGAAACTGTCCTAGCTGAAAAATTGGAAACAATCATTAGCCGAGGAGTAGCATCAACACGTCCTCGTGATCGTTATGACCTTTTTACCTTGTATCATATCAGAAAAGATGAGATAGATTTCGATGTGTTGCGTAAGGCTCTGGGCAATACTGTAGAAAAACGAGGTAGTAAAGAGGCTATTGATATTTGGGAAAATCAGCTAAATAGTATTGAGACTGATGAGTATCAAAAGCAACTTTGGACACGTTATCAAAGACAATTCAAATATGCACAAGATATTTCTTTTGAGAAATCAGTTCAAATTGTTAGAGAACTCATGACAACTATTATGTAATCTAAAACGGTTCATTACCATATATTGGGTAGTGAACCGTTTTTTGTATCTAATCCTTTTGGTAAAAGGAACATTCATATCCATTCGCTGGAAGGTTGCTATCAAGCACCCAGTTAGGTGCTATAACCATTAGACTTGCTATATCTTCAAGGCTTTGGTCTTTATCACAGTCAATGGTGACTTCATTATTAAGAGTTGCTATGTATTGGTGGTAGTGTAAAATAAGTAGTGTAAACACAAAATTATTGATAGTATCCGATGATTTTAAGATATAGAGTAGTTAGAAATGAATTAAGGATGGTGGTTTAAAGTGGAAAAAGAAACGATTATATTTCAGCGTGGTGGGTTTGATAATTATTATAGAAGTGTATTGAATGGTGGTAAATATGTTGATCCTGATTGTAGAGAGGACATTGATACACCCTACTATAATTTTTTAACGGAATTTCTAAGAAAAAGAGAGAGTGAAAGTAATTATAAAAATAAATATTCTTTTATTCCCCCTAAACTTGCTAAATTAACTAGTGACAGTGAGAAAAAGATAAAAGATAATGATAAATATAAAATTGTTGTGAAGCAAAATGACGAATTGCTGTTCAGACTTACTTCAGATCAATTTGGTTTTTCGGCAGATGAATATGTATATCAGCAATCCTATGGTCATCTCAAGTATCCTTTAGCTAGAATTAATTATTTATCTAAAAATGAATCTATTGATGAGAGAGAGAGGATTTTAAATAAACTAATTAATTATGTGAAAAATACAAGAACGCTTGGTGGATCTTTTATCTGGCCTACGCCTAAGAAAAGTGAAGGTTCTTATATAGAAGATCGAGTAGATTTAACTCTTTTAGAGATTAAACATGCACTAGATGGGGAATATCATAAATCTCAACATAAAGATGATATTCTATATACTCTTTATATTAATAACACAGATGGTATACGAACATGGTTGGACCATTTTGAGACATTTGAGAAATATGTTGATTATTTTATGTTTAATAATTTTATTGAAAATGGAATGCCAATTAACATTTTGACAGGTAAGGCTCTTTGTGAAGAAGAAGTAAAGAAATATAAAAATAAAACATGTCAAATCAAGAATCTCAAATTAAGTGAACTGTTAGAGATGATTGAGAGATTAGAGAACATGATAATTAATAGAACACGTCTGATGGAAGAACATATAAAGGATTATATAGTAAAGAGATATAATATGGATTGAGCTCCCCCCAAAAAAGTTTTCTGACTTTTGGGGGTTATGCTTTCCGTTAGTCGCTATTTTCATGTTTTAAAAAATACATGAGGACTAAAATCAGAATTAAAGACAGAATATAAAGATATTTATGTTTTTTTATTGTTAAAGAATTAGTCTTTTAGTATAATAACAGTATCAATATAATATGTTCCATGATATCACCTCATTGAGGATTAATGGAAACGCTGTGAAATTTCAACATAGCGTAAAGCGTAGGAAATTCTCCTACGCTTTTTTTGTATGTGAAAGTGAGTTATTTGGTCTGCGTGTCTGAATTGATAACAGTAAAATGCTAAGAACGACCTGATATCCTTTAAGGCACCCAAAAAGTTAGAAAGTCTAAGAGTTTATCAAAACTAAAGATAAAGATATTTATGTTTTTTATTGATAAAGAATTAGTCTTTTAGTATAATGACACTAGATAATTTGTTCCATGTTCTCACCTCATTGAGGGTTAATGGAAACGCTATGGAATTCTAACATAGCGTGAAGCGTAGGAAATTCTCCTACGCTTTTTTTGTATGTGAAAGAGAAGTGAGCCATGTTTTCGTATTTACTTTAGTAATAATATCCTGTTAAGACCGTCTGGTTGTCCCTGGTGTTTATTACATCCCTCAATAATATAAATGATACCTTAGAAATTATCTTTATAAGAATGAGAATCCAATGCTACAAACAGTTTGGATCGCTATTCATTCAAATGGTTATAGTTATAACCTTCTAAAGTGAAGCAGTTTGGTACACGCATACACTCTTTTGAAAAAAATATCTAAGATATAAAATAAAAAGCCCTTAACCTTGGTTAAGAGCAAATAAAAAGGAGAGGACCAATGTCAGTAAGGGTTATTTACAGCTCAAAGCTGAAGGTAGCACCGCACCCGAAGTCACCAAAGCAACTTCCTTTGAACGCTCTGTTACCAGACGTCCTACGATATCCTCTCATTATGCAAATCATAGCATAAAAGTTAGCTTTAAGTCAAGAACAACGTACAAATAATGGCCAGTTAGTGAAGGTGATTTGAAGAAAATTAATGAGTATGGTAAAGCGATTCAAGCTTCTCAACCCCTATATGATTTTGCTAAAAAAGCAGTTTTGAACTTAATGTGTAAAATAAAAAAACCTTAACTTTGGTTAAGAGCAAATAAAAAGGAGAGGACTTCTTGGTACATGGGGTCTTTACAGTCTAAAACTGAAGGCAGTCCCGCACCCGAAGTCACCAAAGCAACTTCCTTTGAACGCTCTGTTACCAGACGTCCTACCGTATCCTCTCGTTATGCAAATCATAGCATAAAAGTTAGCTTTAAGTCAAGAACAACGTATAAATAACGGTCTGCTAGTGAAAGTGATTTGAAGAAAATTAATAAGTATGGTAAAGCGATTCAAGCTGCTCAATCCCTGTATGATTTTGCCAAAAAAGCAGTTTTGATCTTAATGTGTAAAATAAAAAGCCCTTAATCTTGGTTAAGAGCAAATAAAAAAGGAGAGGACTTCTTGGTACATGGGGTCTTTACGGCCTGAAGCTGAAGGCAGTCCCACACCCGAAGTCACCAAAGCAACTTCCTTTGAACGCTCTGTTACCAGACGTCCTACGGTATCCTCTCATTACGCAAATAATAGCATAAAAGTTAGCTTTAAGTCAAGAGTAACGTACAAATAACGGTCAGTTGGTGAAAATGATTTGAGCAAAATTAATAAGTAAGGACAAGAATGATACAAAATAAAGTAATGGAAAGCGTGAGAAGGTAGTGTAAAATAAGTTGTGTAAACACAAAATAATTGACAGTATATTTTTGGTTGAAAAGTCTTTACAAATATGGTAAAATAGCTTCAGAATTGATTATGTGCTCATGGGGTTATCTCACCATGACGTTTAACGCAAGGGGAAACTCTTGCGTTTTTTGTTTTGAAAGTCTGTTAAAGTTAAATAGACAAAATGTCTTTAATAAAGAGTCCCCCCCAACCCAAGATAAATGTATGATGATAGGTATGGTAAAAAATAAATGAAGCTAGGAAGTTAAGAATATGGAAATCAAAGATCACTTTGGTGTATACGGAGTCTGTCTTCAAGATGGGAAACTTCTCTGCATTGAGAAAACGAGAGGACCTTATCAACAGCGTTTTGATTTACCGGGTGGTAGTCAAGAACTCGGTGAGGGGTTGACAGAAACTCTTAAGAGAGAAGTTTTGGAAGAGACAGGATATGCGATAAGCTCTTATTCAAACCCTAGAATCTATGATGTGTTGGTTCAAGAAGAAGGGCAAGACTTCGCCGTATACCATATCATGGCCTTTTATGATATCGTACTCGATTTCGAACGCTCTCAACAATCCCTTCCTCAGGAGCTTCTTGATGGAAGCAATGATTCAGCAAATGCAATTTGGTTGAATTTGGAAGAAATTACTGCAGACAATGCTTCACCTTTAGTATTGAAGGTGAAGGCAGAGTTGCGAGGATTTCCAGAATTAGAACTGACAAGCTATAATAATTGGAAAGTAAAAGAAATAAAGGAGAAGAAATGACACCTCAAGAAATGTGGAATGCCTACAAGCAAATTAACCCCTCAATCGGAGATGAAATCGATGCTTGGGCTTTTGGAGTAGAAGCCGATCTCTTGGCAGATTTGGTGTTAAAAGGTGAAAAGACGGCAACTGCATCCGCCTATGATCTTTATGCAGTTGATAACGACCCCCTGCCACAAGAAGGGACCTTTGATGTTGTTTTAGACAGTCAAGATCAAGCTGTCTGCATTGTCGAAGTCACAAAGGTTTCTGTTCAGCCTTTCCATCAAGTGTCAGCCGACCATGCCTACAAGGAAGGTGAGGGTGATAAATCTCTGGCCTATTGGCGTCAGGTTCATGAGGAGGTTTTCACCGAGTGGATGAGCGAGGCCGGACTGACTTTTACACCTGACAGCAAGGTTGTTTTAGAAGAATTTCGTAAGGTTTATCCATTATAGAACACACTCTACTTCTTGGAGAGTTTTTTGATCTGGAGCTTATTTTCCAAAAGGGTTAAAAAATGATGTAATGTAAGCGATATTATACAGAAGCACAGGAACAGTACGACCGCAGGGCTAAACAAAAAGGTCGGAAGTCTTGTTTGAAGTTGATGAACACGCCTAGGAATATGATACTAAGCGAGATATTCTCTATCTCGTCTTAGGGCCTGCAGTTCAGTAGAAAGTTAAGCTACATATTTAATACGTGGCTTTTTTATAAAGGAGATAAATTAATGCGGCTTGATTTAAAAATTGACAGAGATTTGGCTTTTGAACAGGCTCTTTTTGAGATACCATATCATAAAAAAATAGCTACTTAAGTTTTCGAAATATCAGCTGTCATTGGCACAAGAGACAACTCCAGAAGAGTTGGATGATATAGCATTACATTGGGAATCTTTCCGAACCTAAGCGAATGATTACTGATAGTAGAAAACAAATAGGCACTTAAAGTTTTTTAACTTTGAATGCTTTTTTTGTTACTTTTTGATATCTTTTACGAATAGATATATTATAGAAAATAGGAGGTATATAAAATGATGACATATGATGAAGTAATGGAAGCGATAGAAAGAGGGTTTATCAAGGGGGATAAAATCAGTATTGTCCGACGAAATGGAAAGATTCATGATTATGTCTTGCCAGGAGAGAAAGTAGAATCTGGAGAAATAGTGACAGAAGAGGACGTAGAAACTGTACTTGAAGAGTTGAGGGAATAATATATGATAATGTTATTATCTCGAAAATAGATTGATTAATATTTAGTATAGTAAGATGTATTAAATGGTAAAACTAAAGAGAATATGGGACTAATTGGTCCTGTTTTCTCTTTGGGTTTTACCTTTTTTGTTATAAACTTATATAAAAAAGAGGTGGTAGTATATGGACGAAAACAAAAACAAATCTAATAGCACGTTAAAAAAGGATGAGAAGATAAGAGAGCATGACATGACCTTTATTGAGTATATAAAGATGAAGTCAAAAGACAAATTAACGATTGATGGAGAAGTAGGCATAAAGACGAGAGAATTAGCTCAAAGAGTAGGAATAAATTATGAAATGTTTAGGAAAATACTCAATAAAACCAAGCCCAATCAACCGAGAGATTGCATAATTGCCATATGCGCAGCTTTGTTCTTATCAGAATATGAAACAAATGATGCTTTATTTTACTACGACAATTTACCTAGATTAGATGATACTCCAGGTTGTAGAGAGTATTATATTATTCAAACTTTACAAGGTAATAGAGAACGAGAGAATGATTTTAAATTTTTGGGCCAGAGTGTAGCTGCAGTCAATGAGACGCTGAGATACTATGATTTTTCAGAGCTTCGTCTAAGTAACAAAATAAAAAGTAAGGAGTCTAAAATTGTAGTTCAATCTGATGAAGAAGTTGACCGATATCCCATAACTACTGAAATTACATCGAATCGTTTTTCATTTCAAGATTCGTTATGTGAAAAATATCATCCTAATCAATATCGAGTAGAAACAGAAATGAAAATAATGTATCCAGAGAATATGAGATGTCAATTGAAATATGATAGTAGAGCTAATATCCTTACTAAATATGAAAAAGACGGCGAAAGGTTTAGAAATAACCCTGAGAAAGTAAATGAAAATTCTGAGTTATTTTTTCGATATTTCAATATTATAAAGGATACGAATTTAAGAGAATTAAGGTCATGTTATGAGGTTGCTTTTGATACTCGAAATCACGGACTTAGACAAAGTGCCAAGTATTCAAAAGGTAAGATAGAATTATATTCGGAAAAATATAACTATATTCAGCCAGAAAGAAATGAATATTTTTATGGTGAAATAATAGATGGTACATTTACTTTTACGATACAAAAAGAAAGTAGATTTATGGAACGTTATCTTTCAGCTGATGATTTCAAAAAGTATTATCCGTATAAAAAGAAAGAAGAAAGAGATTATCGAAATAAAAAGAAAGAAGAAAGAGATTATCCAAGGTTAACCACTTTAGAAGAACTAAAGAACTACTGTAAAAGTAAACAGTGGGATAGTGATGTTGAATGGTTCTATTTGCAGGAATTTAAATCCATGAAGAATTATTTAGATAATTTGAAAAATAGCTTAATTGATAAAAAGCAATTTATTCGTTCCTATGATGATTATTTTTCTGGAGAAGATCAATGGCGTATATATGAATATTACAATGTATCAAACGAATTTGGTTGTGTAGTAAAAACTAAAAAATGGAAAGTATATAAAGGATATGACCCATTTGCTGAAAAGTATGGTTTAGATGATGGGTTACCGATAGGCACTTTTTTAGGCTATCATGAAAGGACTTGGTTTGAACCAACTAAAAATGAAGCCATAGTAAAATATAAAAACAAGACAGTGAATATTGACGAATCTGAACTAAAATTAGCCTTTGAGTTGGGTATAGATAATTTAGAAGAAATATGTCACCTAAAGTTGAAACATCCAAACCTAAGAGATTTGAGTATCGAAGACTTTATTTAATAAAACGGGACTAAAAAGTCCCGTTTTTATTTTCAATAACTTTCCGCTTAGTTTAGAATTTAGATATAAGTAATAGGAGGTTTTCTAAATGACAAATAGAGAATATGTAGAAGATTTGTTGGCTCTTAATGAGAAGATATATATTGATACCTCATCGCTAATGAATGATACAGAATTGGGCAGGTTTTTAGTGCAATATCAAGATATTTTTGAGGCTCTAAATAAGAAAATAATTGTTACCCGAGAAGTATGTTTAGAAATTGTTAGGCATTTGAGTTTAAAGAATATTGAAAAACAAGAGAAAGCGAAATCTGTGATTCTGCTTTTCAAGAACTACAGTAATTTATTTATATTTGAAGATAAGGATTTAAAACAGTCAGAGGTTAGTTCGGCTTTTGCTGACTCAGAATTGTTATCTAGAATTACCAAAGATAAGTCAAAGCATTCACAGTTACTAATAACGAATGATAAAAATTTGAGTGTCGATGCTTATAAATTGAACAAATTATATTCCTGTAAAGGAAAGAAAATCATGGTTTGTTTTATTGATAATTTGGGACAACTCAATAAAGGAAAGACAGGCTTTGAAACCAATCTAAACACATTAGTTATAGAACAAAAAACACCAGAGGACCAGGTTGAAGAGCAGAACAATAATCAAGAGGAATCAAAAATCTTTCAAAAGATTATTTTGGGAGGTTGTCTTCTGTCAGTAGGATTTGTAATAGGTAGAATTAGTAATAAACTAACATAGAAAAAGGAGTTTAAATATGAATAAAGACTTTTTAAATTTTTTAAATACATCGAGTGGGAGACTTTGTATCTTTCTGTTTGCAGGATTAGGATATTGCTTTATTTATAAAGGTGGACAAGTTGAAGCTTTAGGCGTGAAAGTAAATATCCCATGTAATGAAAGACAAAACCTACTAGTTTCATCAGCGTCTGGAGAATAGCCTGAATTATTTTTTTAGAATGATGTCAGTTAATAATAGCGTGATTATAGGAGGTTGAAAAAATATAAAAAGTGAAATAAAGGGTCCTCTGAGCTTCGCATACAAGACCTATTATGATATACTTATATCAAGGTTAAGGAATGAGGTTTCTCCCCTCTCCTTAACCCAACCATTGTTGTTGTAAGGTTAGACGAGATTTCTCCTCTCGCATCTAACATAATCTATTAAGTTCTATTAGTTATGAATCAGGGACCTCCCCAAAGCATAACTATCCTTTCTGTTTTTAGTGTTATGAGGTTTCTCCCCTCGCTGTTAAACTAAAAATAGTCATTGTTTTTCTTCTCCAGAGAAATTTCTCTTGGGAAGAGAGGTAGTCCATTAAGGGCTGCCTCTTTTTTTGTTGTCAACGAAATTTATTTTAAATAGAAAAAACCATCGGAACAACAGGGGGTCCCAATGGTTACAACAACAATATTTTTAAAAAAACAATGACGTTTTATGAAAAAGAAGATATGGAGAAGAAGGAGAAAAGCAACCTCTCCATAAAATTCCCCGAAGGGAAAGACAATGACTGTGTTTAGGAGTACTCCTAAACACATTTTTAGTATAGCCTATTGGACGTGTTATTTCAAGGCAAGGAAACCAGAATAAGAGTAATTTCATCTCAAAAGTCAACCTATGTCACTAGGTTGCGACACCAATATAAAATAGCCTATCATGGCTTCATGGTAGAATTTAAAGATTATGAAAATACACAGGGGCTCGAAGAGCTGGAAGGTTGGCGGTATTTTCCGATTAGAGCAGCAAATAGGATCAAGTCCTTCTGGGAGAGTAACAGCGTTCTTTCTTACTTGAGGCGACATCGGTTAAAACGAACGATGATCATTAGTTATGCATTACTGGGAACTATGGTATGGACAGCTACATCTGCTTATTTCTCTCCAACCCGAGTTACTTACTTAGAGTCACAACTGCAGGCAACCCAATCATTTGGTAATGGCCTTGGAAGTATCACAGCAACCTCTATGACTTACTCCTCTTCAAATGGATTAGTCGTTATGGAGTTGACAACATCAGATGCTACTAGTGCTATTAAAAAAGGGATTAATACTGAAAATCTTGATTGGCAGGTTTTCTTGCCAAGTAGTGTTAAGAATCCTGAAGCAGTGACCTTAGAAGTCATTCCGTTAACCGGAGATAAGGTGTATCTGGTCATGCGTAATGTGCCTTCAGATTATACGCTCATGGTTATTCGTGCGACGAATAAGACACCGAACTCAAACAGTCTCAAGATTGATGTCCAAGAATACAATGACTACTTATCATCAAGTTCTAATGACGCTTCAGTTTCTAAGCAGAATCTACAAAAAGATGAGGAAGGGAATAAGAACTACGTTGATTTCTTTGTAACTCCTCAAAATGAACTCTTCAAAAACAAATATGTCAAGAATTTGTCTCGTGAGAAGTTTGCCCTCAATATTTTTGAAGAGGAGTTGAAATATCAAAAAGGTCAACGAAAAGAACTCTTGGCTTCTGCAAAAACACTGGATGACAGTGTCAAGGAAGATACTAAGACATTGGAGCAGTTGAAGCGTGAGTCAGAATACTTGGTCGGTAACGAGTTAACCGATAAGCAGAGTGATATGGAAGCTATCGAGAAAAGTATGGACTCTAAAGAGAAGGACGGAGCGAAAGCGCGTGAAAATGCTGCTTATGTTCAGACAATCATTGAACAGATTGAAAAGAATATCAAAGCAGTTAAGAATGGTACTTACAAGTTTAATTCACCAGTGCGCTCAGTAAAACAAGATATTGGGGAATAAATATAAAAAGGAAAGAAAGGACTTTATTAACGATTATGACAATTGATGAACAACGCTATTTACTTAACCAGGATTGCCTATTGATGAAATATCAGCGAGGTAACGCTATGAATGAACCCCTTCAAATTTTTAGAGGGAAATGGGCAGACGGTTTAGAACGCCTACATCAAATCATTGATAAAGAAGTTGGTTGGAAGAACTTTCGTAGTTTTGTCTCAAGTAACGTACATCATGACTCTGAAACATCAATTGAGGTAGTTAAGAAACACTTAAACCAATGCCGTATTGAATGTACGGACCTTTTGGATATTGATTTTGGAGAGAAAGGTTCTATTTGTATTCAGAGAGATCAGGTGGAGCTTTTGACTGAGAAATTCCGTTATTTCCTTTATTTTGAAAGTAATATTCAACCAATGATGGATATTGATTTCTAGGAGGTACTGGATGAATCAAGAAGAAAATCAACAACAAGAGGGGAACTGGGGACTGCCTCGTGGTCTTTACACGCAGGTAAAGTACTACGGTGTTCCGATAATGAAAGCCTTTATTATAGTAGGGAGTTTTGTTTTTCCGCTACAATTCAGGGATATATTTTTCCCTAGAGGGCAGGAGTTGAAGTTCCTAATCAATTTAATCTGTACAATGACTTTAACGATTTATTGGATGATCCCGTCTTCGTCTGGTGGAAATAAGTTCTGGGAATTTATTCATGCTCACCGTCGGACAAAGAAACGTTATTATCCGATTGATAAGAACTGTTATCCAGAGTTGAGAGATGACGGCTCAAAAAACCGTCGCTACTTAATGGATAAGGCTGCAGAACGTTTAGGAAGGAAGTATAAATAGATGAAGGAGATGACTAACCATAATCTTAGTAAGACTCCTTATATTGATAAATACACAACAGATCTTACTGAGAAAATCAGACCTAAACGTCAAGATTTTGTGGCTTGGGGTAGACAAGATGAAATCAGACAAGTCTTTATCTCACTGAACCGATTAGAAAAAAACTCTCCTGTACTAATTGGTGAAGCTGGTGTAGGTAAAACCGCTATTGTAGAGGGAATTTGTGCGGATATTCTTAACAATAAAGCCCACGTCCCAACACGTTTCCGAGGTAAGCAGGTTAAGCAACTAGAATTATCTGCTATCCAAGGGAAAGAATTTGACCATACTGGTAAAGAGGTGAACATCATTGCTAAAATGGACGGGTTGATTAAAGAGTTTATGGCTCATAAAGATGAGTTTATTCTCTTTATTGATGAAGTGCATACCATTATGGGAACTGGGGTTGAGGGAAGTGCTCTTGACGTAGCAAATAGCTTGAAACCAGCCTTATCTCGTGGGGAAATCTATCTTATTTCAGCCACTACAGCTGATGAGTTTATGATTATCGAACGAGATCCAGCGATGGAAAGACGTCTGCAACCAGTTTACGTTGATGAACTGGACAAAGAGGCATCTATTTTGGTCTTGAAAAAACGTCGTCCCAAGTATAAACGAGAACTTGATATTGAGATTCCTACTGATGCCATTAAGGCAGCAGTAGAATTATCTATTCGTTATGTCACGGATAAAATGCTTCCGGATAAAGCTATTGATATTATTGATGAAGCTTCAGCGACTGCAAATATCGATGGGAAATCAGAGATTACCTTAAAAGATATTGCGAGTGTCATTCACCGTAAAAAAGGTATTCCTATGGAAAGTCTACTACGCACGTCTTCAACTCCAGTGGATTTTGCGGAAGGGATGCGTGCTGTTGTTAAGGGGCAAGACCATGTGATTCGAACTATAGCACGCCTTATGTATAAGGGAATCCAGGGAGGACAGAACAAGCGAAGACCTCTAGGAACTCTTCTTCTACTTGGAACAACAGGTACAGGTAAAACTGAATTGGCGAAACAAGCAGCAAAACAACTGTTTGGTAGTGAAGAAGCGATGATTCGGCTGGATATGTCAGAATACATGACTGATAATGCTGTTGTTCGTCTTATAGGAAATGACGAGAGAAAAGGTGATTTAACGGAAAGAATTAAGAAGAATCCCTATTCGTTAGTACTTTTGGACGAGTTAGAAAAGGCTCATCCAGATGTCTGGGCTTTGTATTTGCAAATGCTTGATGACGGGCATTTAACTGACGGACGTGGACGAAAAATCAATTTTAAGAATACGTTTATCATTGCAACATCAAACGTGGGGCATAAGCGAATCAAAGATAAATATATCACCTCTGGTCAGACCTTTACAGAAATGAACAAGACTGACTATAAAGAGTTCATGAAGGACATGAGAGACGAGTTAATCAAGATCTTTAAACGTCCTGAATTTATCAACCGTTGGAAAATTGAAGTGACTAATATCTTGACGAAACAAACCATTGATAAGATTGTCTATTCAAAAATGGCTGTACATGAGAGCAGTTGGTTTAAAGAGCATCATATCCTTATTAATTATGAGGATGTTATGGATGGTGAGCAAACTATCGATGGCAAAAAATATTTCTATGAATATCTCAGTAGTGTCGGTGTTAGCCCAGAAGATGGAGCAAGGCCCTTAGAGAGAACTATTGATGAAGTGTTAACAGATGAAATCTTTGAGCAACTGTATTTCCTTGGGCGAAAGCCACAAGATTACTTTATAGTTGACGTGTCTCTATCTGGATATGCACCAGGAACATTTGCGCATGGGAACTCAGGTAGAAAGACAGTTCAAGATCGGCGTCAGACTCATATTACTGTCAAACGGATACCTCCAGAGGAGTATGGTAACTATTTGCTTACTTCTTAAGGGGTGTCACTAGGTTGTGACTCGTAGATGGAATATTGTAGACTACAGATATTAAATTTTAAGGAGGCTGTTTTGAAAGAAAACACATTTTTGAATAACGTGAAGACTAAGGCATCAACACTTGGAATGACTGCTTTGTTGACGTTAAACTCTGTATCCCTTGCTTTTGCGGAGCAAACTGGAGGAAATGCTGCTAACCCAGCTAATGAAGCAACTAATACGATTAATGATCTTTCAGGTATGTTGCGTCTCGTATTTCCGGGGTTAGCAATACTAAGTGGTTTAGTATCATGTATCTTGATGATGATGGGTGATAAGAAACGAAGTATAGCACTTGACCGACTCATGTGGACTGCAATCGCGCTATGTGTTGGTTCAGCACTCGTTTCAATTGTTAGTTATCTTTGGCAACCTAAATAAGTCTTTAAGAGGTATACTTTATGGAAAAAGAATTACTAACCATAAAGGGGAATCGCAAGGTATTGTTTCCCGATGCCTTGTTTCTTTATATTGAGTGGAAAGGAAATGCAAATCCTAAAAAGGATGAAGAGTTAGCGGATATCATTGATGACTTAGATACTGAATATTTCCCTAGTAATAAAAAAGAAAGTATCGCTCAAAGTCTACCATTTCTAACTTTTAAACAAGCAGAATTACTTTTTCGAGAAATCAAAAAGCGATATTCTGAATTTACCTTAAAAGGAATTGCCCTTGCTAGTCAACCGATGGAACAAAATGGTCGTGTGACACGACCAACTACGGGAGTCCCTAGTATTGAAGGACAACCTCAGATTTCCCCTTTTGTTATTACGAAAGATTATAAGGAACTCGTTACCCCACTCATCGAAGAAGCACACCGTGATAAACGGTTTGAGAAAACAACATATGAAGGTATCTCCAACTTTTTCAGTGGGCCTATGGGGTTACTTCCATGTTATGCTGAAAGTCTTGGCTTGTCTCTAGTTGATATGCCACCCTATCCAAAACCTGGAACGATTGAAGGAGAACTTCCAAATCGTCTTATGTCGAATAAGGATAAGCATAAACAGTCAGTTGCTGGAGCCAAGAAACGGAAGGAGAAGACAGGCAGAGTGTATGAAGATGAAGAAGTAGGACCACCAAGTAAGTTGTCATTGATTTTGGCTATTGGGTCTTGTACCTTGTCGGTGTTCTTATTGTTGATGCTAATGGTCTATAATAGTAATTTCACGCACGTGAAGAAAGAACTTGTGGCCACAACAGATAAAGTTGAGCGTCTTACAATGATACAAGATCATGAACATGAGATTGATGTCATGGCTCGTTATTTCTTGTCATACTATTATTCAGGAGACAAGGATAAGCTTAAGGCTTACTTGGATAATAACGATGCTAAATTTACTAACCCAGAGGTAGCGACTGTTTCTAGCACAATGTTGGAGAAAGTTGAACTCGTTAAGAATGAGAAAGATACCTATGAGGTTACATACGTTGTTGGTACAACGGATGAGGCTCAAAAAACGACAGTTCGTCGAGTTACTTTCAATGTTAAGAAAAAACCATCAGCTACTCAAGGTTGGGTAGTTACATCTGAACCGACAACAACAGCATTTGCAACTCCAACATCTCCTTCTACTGAAACTTCAGCTGAAAACACTGAAAACAAGGAGGGATAACCTATGGGTGCAGAAGCAACAATTGAGATTGAACAAGGGAAGGTCTGGCCATCCCTATCAGATATGATCTCTCAATCTAAAGATTGGCCTAATGAAGTTGGTTCTAAAGGTTGGGGAGGTGATAAAGATAAAGAGCTATTATTGGCATCCTTTTATGCACAGTGGGACCAATACCTCCACCCAACAACTGGGGTATTTATAGCTTTTGGCTTTATCCCCGAGATGCTTTCAAAAGGTATCTATAGTTTTAGTTATGCGATAGAGAAAGCATACCTCAACATGTTTAAGTTGTTCGGGATGTTTGATTATATTAGTCAATCCGATAGCTTTGTTGGTCAAGTTTATAAGTGGCTTCAAATCGTTGGGATTTCATTGTTTGTTATGGTAACTCTCATTCGTCTGATAATGGCTATGGCAGGAGCACCTTTCAGGTACCGAGAATTCTTCAATCACATTATTCTGGTAACTTTTTCTGTAACTGCACTTCCTGTGTTTGCTTCAAAATTTGGTAGTGCTATAGCAAAGGATACCGTAGGACTAGCCTATTATGACATAACGGGTAGCGGTCAGAGTGTTTCACTTTCTGTGACCCCATTTCGGGGTAATACGGTTGACCTCGAAATGCTGTATGCAATGGATTTTGATACAGATAAGTTAGGCTATAATGAAGATACTCATTTTATAGCGGGTGATAAAAACTGGAATACCATTTCAGATGGTAATATTTGGTTCACCAATTTTACTGAAACATATGGTCCAACCAATAAGGCAATGCTTCAGTATTATTCTGGACGTGAAGGACGAGTATCGTCAATAACCAAGTTCGTAGGAGTGCGAGAAGACGGTTCGGTTGATTGGGGGCAACAAGTAAAAAATGGTATAGCCTTATCTAACCCAATAACTGCTCTTCTTCAAACTAGTAAAATATTTTTTACTGGTTGGAAAGAGGAATCTGAGTGGAAAGATAATCAGGCAAAATCACCTTACAATGGATTTTCTGATGTAATGAGATCTACGCTCAACACCATTCGTTATGCAGATGGTAAGATAGCCTATGCACGAGTCACTACTTCAAAATCAGGTTATTTCCTTGGTTTTGATAATACTGCTTTCTTACCAACTTATGCTCGCTATAAAGTTGACTGGATTGCACTGATAACTCAGCAAATCATTCTTTTACTTCTACTTATTGGATTACTAGTGACTACGGTACGAGTGATTTTCAAAACGCTTATAACAGTAATTATCTCACCACTTGTTTCTTATGCAGCAGTTGGAAATAGTATGAGAATCTTGGAAGTTTGGCAGGAAGTTATGACAGGAATTGCTGCCATCTGGTTCCAACTATTATTCGTCAAAGTAGCTCAATGGTTCTTAATTACTTATAGCGAAGTGAAACTCAATCTAGGTTCAGGAGCGTCTGCTGCTGCTAAGAAAACTCTAGGTGGAAGTTTCTATGATGGACTAGATCCATTCCAACATGCCATTGCGACGATTGCGGTTTACCTTGGTGTTTATCTTGCAGTTTCTCAAGGTTCAAAAGTTTTGGAACGCTGGATAGGTATTGATACTAACCTTTCAAGTGGAACTAAGGCTGGAGTTGCTACAATGGCTGTTGGTGCGATGGCTGCTAATAAAATGGGTGGCGGTGCTAGAAATTTCGCTGTTGGTAGGTATAATCCAACTACTGGCAGACGAAATCAAAGTGGGTTTAACCGTCTCAGAAATAGTGTTAGTAGTGGAACCAAAGTTGGTGTAAAGGGACTTAAGAGTGCCGGTAGCGTGGTAGGGTCGACCACAAATAATATCAGACGAGGTGCTATGTCGGCTGCAGGTGCTACTGCTGGTGCTGTAGCTGGAACTTGGAATGCATTTTCTGATACGACAGATCAGGACCTTACTGCCTTTCAAGTAGCAAGAAGAGCGGTAGGGGTAACTGGAAGGAAACTATCAACAAGCACTAAAAAAACGTTTAATAGTGCCATGAATGGAACAAAAGAGGTCATAACATCTGGTAAAGAGGGTATTGAGACTGAATTTAGGAATGTGGGTCAAGCAATTAAGAAGGACTTCTCAAGTAGTTTTGGAGAACGTTATACCAGCACTAGAGATAATGTCAATGATAGTATCTTAAATTACGATAGAGTTAGAAGTAATGGCGTAGGAAGAATAACTCCTAAGGGGAATACGTCAAATATTATTTCCCCTACTCAAAGCTTATCAAAGAAGAATAGGTTAGACAGCGACAGTCGATTCCAGAAATTTGATGCTAGAGAAGATGGAGAATTGTGATAACTAGTTTACAAAGTTTCGCTACGGTCTTGTAAGTTAAGATTCTTAGTCTATGTTTAGTATTGTAGTTGCTATCTTTCTTCGGAGTATCAGACGTCTACACTGTAAAGAAATGATAGAACGCCTATTCAGAACATCCAAAAAATATCATAACTTACCTTATACCAGAGAAGAAAGAGAGTTCTGTTATTTTAAATGTATTAAGATTGTTGAGGTATTAATTCAAAATATAAAAAGACAAACATCAAAAGAATGTTTGTCTTTACTTTATCCCTGCATGAGAAAGGGTAGCCCTGACTTATAAACACAAGCAGGGATATATTACGTATGTTCGTATAGAATTAGTTTAAGAGGTCAGACTGTACTGAAAGGTAGTACAGTAACTCACAATTTAATCAGTATTCTGATCAATAATTCTTTTAACTTTCCTAAGTCTTCATGGACTGTCCCGTCCATATAGAGGTTATAAACTTCATCGTCTTGTTCCACTCGTATCTGTGCAGAGTAGCCTTTTGATAGAGCTAAAGAACGAATAACTTCTCGTTGAGTTCGTCCATTACCCTCTCGAAAGGGATGAAAATAATTAAGATTATCAAGAATTTCTGATAAATGCATAATGATTTTATCTTTGGAGTTGGCAGTTTGATGATAGGAATGAATCAGATTATTCATATGAGTTTCAGCTGTATTAAATGACTGTATTGGCATAAAAGGATTACCGCTTTTAGAGATATTTACTTTGCGATATTGTCCAGCCCAAGCGTAAACATCTTGAAATAAATAGTTGTGAATGGCTAGAATATCGCTCATGGAATAAACATGAATGGGCTCTAAACGCAAGTCTGCAAGCCTTCTAGTAACGAATAAGTGTTCATTTCGGTAAGCTTCTTCGATATTTGTAATATTTTGTTTATTGACTAAGACTGTAGAATCTGGATAGGTATATTGGTTATTAGGGTCAATGTACTTATATCCTTCATATTGATTCCTAACCAATGTTCAATTCCTTTCGTCTGTTAGTGACATAAGTTTTTAAATCAATTACATCTTGAACAGTAGGCTCATAATTTTCAATCATTGAAGATCCGATAGCATACCAAACGGTATCAAAATCTGAATAATTATCAAAAGAAATTCCTAAAATTGTTAATTCTTCTTCATTTACATCAAGAGTCATGGCATACCTCCTTGTATATCAATATTATTGTACCATAAACCCTTTATATTTACAGGAAAGATGGAGATAGTTATGATTGATTGAACTGTTGATAGGATATTTTCATCATAAAAAACGAAATGATAGAGGGGATAGTATGGAATCAGATATTATCCATAATAGGATTGTTTGATTTGTGATTAATTTTCAAAGATTTACTTGAATGATAAAAAATGATCTAATCTCAATAGACTTTGAGTATTGATAGTTACTACGCAGAGGTAGTGTAGCTTACTTAGACATTTAATATAAAGTTTTATTTGACTAGCTACTTTCTTCCTAGCTGTTTGGAAGCTGGCCAATATAAAAAAGAGAGACAGCCTTGGACTACCTCTCTTGAATTATAGACAAACTACTTTTTCATAGGTGGTTTGTTTTTTTATTTTCTTAACATAATAGCATCGGCTGAATAGGTTACCTCTCATTATTTCTTTGCTATGAAGAATAAGAACAATGGATTGAAAAGGCTGATGATGAATAGAATAATACCACAGATAATTAACAAACCAAATACTGGGAAAAAGAAACTAGAAACAGCACCTACTAGGATTCCTATTGAATGGATGATGCCATGGAGTGTCATAAATAAACAAAATAAGGCAAATATCGCGGTTAAACTCATCGAGAATTTCAACCAAATCAGTTGTGCAGTTTTGCCTTTGAATTCGAACAAAAAAGTGGCAAGGCAACAGCCGATAGCAATAAGAACCGAAAATAGTAGCCATTTAAAAGATGTCCATGTGCTGATATAGAGTGAAAAATAAAATTCTTGTAAAAAGTCTAGCATCCTAAAACCCTCCTAAAAGATTATTGTGATTATATTTATTTGATTGTAACAGGAATTAAGTAGCTAGACAAGGACAGAGAGCCCTAAATAGAGTAAACAGTCAAAATCATGGAGAAGTATGAGTAGCTAATAGGTGTCACTGGGTTACGAACGTCCCATACTGTTTTGTAGAATAGGGAAGAATAATGTTTATGGAGGAAATGATATGCCAGGTTTAATTGAAGAACCAGTATTGACAAAAAAAGAGATTAGGAAACGAAAAAAAGAAGAGGCACGTAAAAGAAAACAAGCTAAGAAGAAGGAAAAACAAACACAATATGAAAGTATCGACCTTGGTGAACGTGCCGGAGAGGAATTTGTGTATGTTCCACTTAATAAGAAGAAACGTAAAGATTTTTTAGACACTGTTGCGATAACTGATGTGAAGTCTATCCTATATGGCTATCCTAATCAACCGATACGATTAGCTAATGGCTATTCAGGATATGTGCAGATTTTTGAGGTGTTTGGGCAAGATATTCAAGCGATGTCTAACGAAGAACAGGCAGCAATTAAAGTAGGATTCACTCTTTTTCTGTCTGGGACTGCCTTTGACATGATGATCCAGACAACAAAATTGCCAACAGATGTCTCAAGTCAATCTAACGAATTGCTACGTCTGCTAGATGAAGTCAAACAAGAACAGAACGCTCCAGAATTGATCATCAATGATGGTGATGACATTGATACCATTTCACGTAAAGAGAGACTTGTTTATCAACTTAGACAAAGAGAAGATATTTTGAAAACAAAATATCTCGTCCAACAAGTCATTGCGATCAATCAACAAAATATCGAGTTCTTTATTTGGGTGTTTGGAGATACTTTAGCTGAAATTGATTCCAATACCCGTACCACACTAACGATTGCCTCAAACCACGGATTTAGCCCAAAAGTTGTATCTGTCGAAAAGAAGGAAGAGCTATTGACTCAATATTACAACTTTAATGATTCACTTAATGTTTCACTTAATCAGTACTAGAAGGAGTTCACATGGATTTAAGTTCACGAAAAATCAAGAAATATATTCGAGAGGGTTATGACCTCAATCTTATTAGTAGGATTCAAAGTGATATTCCAGATTTTAAATATGATGATAGATATTGGAGACAAGCAAACGGTTATTATAAGATTGCTCATGTTCCATATGACCGATACCCAGAACACGGTTTACCTGACTTCTGGATGAGTGATTTAATGCTCGTTGATAATGTTATCAGTTTTATGTCCTTAGAACATGCTGCAAATAGTGAAATGTCCGACCTAGCTTCAAAAGCTATTTCGAATATGTTAGCCACTCAAAATACAAAGGCTGCACAAGATGCCGATGATAAGATGCGTATCAGTTCTTTGTTAGACTATCGTGAAAAACTAGGTAACAACGTTCCTTCTAAAAAAATTCACACTCGCTTTTTATTAGCTGCAAACACATTGGAACAACTGGTAGAACGAGAAGCTGACCTCAAGCAACAGTTGAATCAGTATTCTATCTCTTCTTCAGATGGCATGCAAGACGTCGAATATCATACAGCCTTTATCCCAGCTTCTCGTTTGGAAGACACCCCACTACGTCGAAAAGGGCAAGCCGCATCCGTCTGGGATTTAGGTGCTGGCTATCCTTTTAATCATACGAACTTAATGGATACCTATGGTGTTTACTTGGGAGAAACACGTACTGGTGGTGTGGTGAACTTTGACCTTTTGCATGAAGATAGGGAACGTAAAATTCCATCAATGCTGATTGCCGGAGCAGGAAACGGGAAGATGAAACTGTTAGGTAATTTGATTGATACCTATTTTGCTAAAGGCCATACCATTTTTAACATTGACCTTACTGGTAACTTAAAAGAACTTACGGAACTTCAAGGTGGTCGATATGTTAAGATGTCTGGTACTAATAATCGAAATCATATTAACCTCATGCAAATTATTGCAACGGCTTCCTCTGCAGATGGAGAAACAACGGACCAGGTTCAATCTTTCTATGCCCACCGTAATAAATTACGTGCTTTAGCTCAAATTCTTGATTCAGGGTTAAAGAACTCTGACCTCAATAATTTGTCTTCTGCTTTAAACGACTTTTATGAAGACCGTAGTCTGTGGAACCGTAATGCAGAAGTCATGGACCAAGAAGACTTAACGATTACTAATGTTATTCCAGAAGATTATCCGATTCTATCTCATTGGGTAGAACGCTTAAACAAGCTTAAAGAGGACAAAATCGCAGAGGGAAATAAAATTGATGCTGCAAGTTATGACCGTCTCTATAATGCTTTCTCTGGTCTCTTGGGGGATTATCGCTTCTTAAATGCGACCTCACAGTTTGAAGATTTCTCAAATGAACAAGTTGTGACCTTTGACCTCTCTGGGATTCAAGATACTAAACTTCTTAATATTCAGCTTTACCAAGTGTTATCTATCATTTCATCATACGCTGTAGCAAATGGAAGAAGGGTCTCTGAGTATTTCCGTAGAGGGATTATCGGGGGAGATAAGAGCCAACGACCTCATAGCATTATTACCATTAACGGAGCACATAAGCTCTTCAATTATCGTTACTCAGAGTCTCTTAACTTTTTAAAGGATTTGATTGAGAATGTAAGTAGTAACTATTCCGCATTTATTATGGAAATGAGTTCATTAGATAACATTCTCTTGAATGCAAACTCTACGGACGCAGTGGACTACGTTTTAGCGACACGCGCAATTTTCTCTATGATGACGTATCGTGTCTTTTCTCAATTAGGTGATTTGACTATCCCTCGTCTAGCAGATGCTTTACAAGGGGAAATGACCGAGAGTGAACTTTCGTCACTTAAATATTTAAGAGATGGTGATTTCTTCCTAAATATTGCTTCTGTCAAGAACTTAGTCTTCAACCATCAACTAGCGGATAATAGGTCTTATGGTAAGTATCCGTATGATGAACATGTTCGCTATGCATTCTTACCTTAGAAATGGTGAAAGGGGGAAATACAATGAACCTACAGCAACCATATTCTGATGAGGCATTCCAACTACAAACTAAAATTCTGACAGAGGATAATCCGCATGATTTGGAAAGAATTGTAAATGATTACTTAGAGATCTTGGCTTACAAAAAGACCTGTCGTGTTGTTGATATTACTTATCAGATGCGAAAAACACATCTTTTAAGTAGTTTATGTGGCTTATTTGGAAGTCAGCAAGTGGATGAGTACTCAGCCATGATTATCTACCAAGAACCTGCTCGATTTGAGTCGAGAATATTTGAAACAGAAGAAGCACCAGAGGAGGAAAATTAATCAATGACCACACTAATGCAAATGTCACTATGGGTTAACAATATAGCTTATGACATTAAGACACTACGTTTTTTTAGGATAGTCTCCTTTATTATCAGTTTAGTTCTTGGTTTGGTTGGTTTCTATAGCTATCTCATGCTCTATCAGACACTTTTATTCGCCTACGGTGTTCATTTTATGGCTATTGCCTATACACCATATGTGTTTTGTGCCTTGATTGTAGCCCTTTATCAGCTACTTACTGGTAAGAGACGTGAACGTATCAAGAAAGCAAAGCGTATCCTTATGTTTAGTCTTCTTCCTATTTGTTTGATGAACACCTGGGGCTTTATCACGCTAGTGACTTGGGGGCTTGCATGGGTTATGGCTAAACTAGAATATAACCATAGAAAACGAGCTGTTAAGATCGTATCATTCTTCTCAAAGGAATATTCACCTCTTTTTGAAAAGAGATTGGCTAATCGAAGTAACTATTATGCTTATCAATCTGCTTATCGTCTCCTAGACTTGATTCAGGTATCAGCTTATGAAGAACTCTTTAAGGAAGAAGTGACGGAAAAAGATTATAAAGCTGGTCTCGTTGTTAAGGAGTTACACCGTACTTTTAAAATTAAAGGTGTACCTTTTTCTAAGGTAACTGTAACAGATAAACTCTATATTGCTCCACAAAAAATGCCAATTATTGGCTTAAGGAGGTTTTAATATATGGTATCTTATCGTTTTAAACGAGATGGTCAGTATATTCAACGTGAACTAGAACTAGATCCTCTTGATGAGCATCAAGACCAAGTCTATCCGGAAAGCCTTGAAGAGCAAGTAGATTATTCAGCATTTTACGATACCTACTATGACGGTTTTGATGAAGACAGTATCTCACGTGAACAAGAGAAAAAACAAGGTCTCATTGCGCGTGGGAAAGAAAGGTTATCCAGTGTCAAGGAGGATGTGACAGACTATTATAATTTGCAAGTGGAACGTCACAAAGACTATTACTCAGATGAAGATTCATTTTGGATGCGAAAGCAACAACAAAAACGAAATCGAAGATTCATTAAACAAAGTATCTTTCTTGCCCTAGGACTATTACTTGTATTTGGTTGGTATTGGCTAACCGCACTACTTCATTAAGGGGGTGACTAAGATATTTGAAACGAATAGGTGATAAAGCTGCTCGTTTTCTTCTAACGGTTTTTGGATTTAAGACAACAATTATTATAGGAACGGTCTTAACTCTTGCTATTATTTTAGTTACAATCATTGCTGGTATCATGGGAACAGTCAGTTCCTCAGGTGATAAATCTAAAAAGATTAGTTCTCAATGTGTAACCTACCAGAAAGACGGCGATGAAGAAGACGATGATGAAGAGGACGATGATGATGGCTCTAAGCCTCAATCGACTTCTACTAAAACAGACTCAGCATCTGCAGGCGACTCTGATCCCTTTACGAAGGGGACAAAAGCCTATGAAAATGCCCACAAAGTCTTTATGGCTTTTGTGAATGCTGGATTGTCTGGGGAATCTGCTGCAGGTGCTGTTGGTTGGGCAAACTCTGAAGGAAGCTATGACATCATTGGACGTGCCCAAGGGCATTATGGTGGTGGTATCAATGACTCCATTTCTAAGGGAGCTGTTCCAACGACAGGTGGGACATCTAACACACTTGGTGGTGGTGGAATTTTCCAGTTTGACCCCTACACGAAATATGCACCTCTTAATAGTCCTGACTGGGAAGATGCGGATAAGATGGTTGCCTTTGTTATTGATGCCATTTCAAAAGGTGACTGGAACCCAGCCTATGATGAATCTGGCCATAACTGGTCATTCCAGGAGTTTGCGAAACAAACCAATATCGATGAAACTGCTATGTCATGGAATGCCTACGAACGAGGTAATATGGCTTATGTCAAACCAGACCAGAAGAAGGCGGATGCAAGGAAGTTTGCGGAAGTCTTCGAAGCAAGTAAATATAAGTACGATGATGCCAAGTTCCAAAAGGCGTTTGGTGGAGGAGGAGCTTCTTCCAATAACTCCTCGTCAAGTAGTCAAAGTTCAGAAGATGATGACGGTGACGACGATGAAGAAGATAGCGACAACGAAGACGATGATAACGATAGCAGTTCAAGTAGTTCATCAAGTGACTCTAGCAACAAGGATAGCAAAAAAGACAGTGATAAAGACAAAAAGTCTATTGATACTGATAAGGCTATCAAGTGGTATAAGGATAAGCTAGGGAAGGTCAAGTATTCTCGTGATGCTCGTACTGGGCCAGATAGCTATGACCACTCTTCTGCTCTATACTATGCCCTTGTTGACGGTGGTGCTAAAGAATCTGGTTCTCCAGTAGATACCGATTCAGAACACGATTGGTTGAAAGATAATGGTTATGAGTTAGTGTATGAGGGTGCCTGGTTGTCTAAAGATGATGTTCAAAACCGTGAAAAAGGAGATGTCATTATCTGGGGTACGAAAGGTAGTAGCTCTGGAGATAAAGGACAGACCATGCTTGTTGAGGATAAGGAAAATATTATCCAATGTTCCCCATCGACAGACGGGATTGCTGAGAACAATTATGGTCAATATCGAGACCGTATTACTATGGACTACGGAAAAGTCTATGTCTATCGTCCAAAAGAGTCAAAAGACAAGAAGGGTAAGGATGATGACAAGGAAGAAGTAGATGCAGATACGTGTGGTGATAGCGATAGTAGTAATCTCAATACTGATACAGGTCAGCCCCTTGATGTCCCTTATACCATTACCCAACTTTTCGGTGCATCAGCTAATGCTGGCGGTCCAAATGCAGGTTCAGGGCACACAGGAATGGACCTTGCAGCACCAGAAGGCTCTCCAATTTATGCCGTAACAGACGGTGAAGTAGTAGAGGTCAATGAAGAGGCGATGAATATCGATGGTAACCACGTGATGCACACTCTTCCAGATGGCACTATTATATATTATGGACATATGCGTGATGTTCCTCTTGTTAAGAAAGGTGATAAGGTCAAAAAAGGACAACTTATCGGGTATGTCGGACAAACGGGTGCAGCTACTGGACCACATATTCACTTTGAACGTCGAAAAACGAAAGTCTTCCAGTATGGTGATTTCTTGAGTCCAGCATCAATTATTTTAGGAGATACCCAACCACAAGTTGGAATGGTGATTGATCCTAAGACACAAAAAGGTGGAGCACCATCTAAAGAATAAATCAAGAAGGAGAAAAAATGAAAACAAAAATCAATCAAAAAAGCATGTTTTTAACTTCCATCTATTTGGAATCAATGGTAGGTTTTCACCAAGCTATCTACCACTAATTGACCTAACTGTTAGTGAAAACAAGGCAAAATAATACATAAATATAATTATGTATATACTAAAAAGGAGTCTGAATAGAGCTCCTTTTTAGTCGCTTAATTTTTAACTTTCAAGTTATGAGTAGGTAGTTAAATTAAGTTATTATGAAAAGTTATAATAGGAGTAGAAAAAGTGCATAATTGATTTCAATAAGGAGGGACTTAGATTTGCCTAATAATAGTTACGAAGATTTTTTATATGATGAGGATCAACGGCTCCATAGTGTATATGAAGTTCAAAAAGAATATGAACAGAATAATGGTGATATTTCAAAGTATCGTGATAAAATGTTGTGTCCTGAATGTAAAAGAGCGAAATTACGTTTTACACATAAAACATCAGAAAGAAGAGCATTTTTATCAACTTTTCCAACCTCAAACCATGAAAAAGGTTGTTCATATAATTATGACCTAGCTTCAAATAGGGCGGTTAAGCAATTTGTAGCAACATTAACAGATGAACAAGTACATGATAGGCTTGAAGCAATGTTAAATACCTTGTTGCCTAGGTATAGAAGAGACAATGAAAATGCAGTAAATGCTGAACAAGAGAATCCATTCGTAATAGATATAGGAGCAAGAAACCATCAGCTTAACCGAAGAGCAATATCAAGAAAGTCTATGAATCGTTGGTTTGATAAAGCGGATGAAAACAACATATTCCTATTTTATGGTAAGGTAAGGTTATCAGTTGAAGAGACAAAAACCAAGAAGGGGAAACGGTATAGATTAATTGTGAAGACCAAGAGAGGAGTGGAATGGATCCAAAAGACCAGAATTTTTAGAGGGATGGCTAAAGATGCTATCGATGAGAATACAACGTATGACCTTGCTGTTATGGGACACCTTGAATTTTATAATATCCTTCCACAAATTGTCACAGAATCATGGACTTCGATTTTGTATAGAGAGGCAAGGAGAAAAGAAGAAACAATAAAGTATATTCTTTAAAAGGTGTACTTTATTTTAGGGGTGAATAATGTATATTTTAGTTCTATATTTATCTGCTTAAATCATGTAAAAGCCGTGTTATAATTTAGAAAAGGAAAATTATACTTTTAGGAGGACAACATATGAGCAGTCGTGACAAATACACAGTAGAGTTAAAACCTTCAGCATTAGATATTAAACAAACTTACTCTGACTACCCTGAATTGAAGAATTTGCTAGAAAATTCTTCATATGATGATGGAGGTTTCTTCATTCTGAATAACAATAAGATGTTTGATGATGATAAACGGCCTAGTATTTGTCAGCATAAAATTATTTTGGACGAAATACAAAATATTGAAATTAAAACAATAAAGGTATTGTTGTCTAAACGGTTTAATAAAAACAAAGATAATTTTGAAGCTTCCGAGACTCATAAGGATAAAAAAGGGAAGTATTTAGAGTGGACAACTAAACCTGATAATGTCTATGGCAAACAACACATAAAAATTGATTGTTCAGTGTTTCCCAGTGAGGATATTTTTAATCGAGGACATCTAATAGCAGATTCAATTATTGATTATTGTGACGAATTTGATTACCGTAAACGGGAAGACTTCGTTATGATCACTAATTGGTGTAATCGAGCCAATACTAATCACAAAACTAGAAAAGCTTGTGGTATGTTCTATTTTGAGAATGTTATACTTAATACATTAGAAAAAGGAATTGATGTTGAATATAGAGTTACGCCAATCTTTAAAAAGAATTCAGAAGGTGCAAAACAAGAATTTGAATACCTTCCTAGAGGCGTTATTTTAGAAGCTAAAACGCTAAATAAAGAAGCGTTTGAAGTAGAAGATGATTATGTTATCATGAATGAATTTAATGTCTTTATCCCAAATGCTCAAAATGGTTTAGACATCAATTATAAAACAGGTTCAATAAAAGCCACTTCATCTTTAACTGAAGCAAATGCAAGCCCTGCAGACCACATTAAAAAATTACCTGAACATATTATAAAGGACGCATTATCAACTATTGCAACATATCCTAAAGTAGCAGAACAAGCTAATCTATCAAGAATAGCAGCAGCTACAAGCGTGTTGAAAAATAAAGAAATTACACAACTTCTAAAGAAAATAGATAGTGTGATAGAACAATCAGGTTTGAAGCGGTTTTCAGAACAGAATAAGGAACTTTTCAAAAGTCTAAATAAAACGTCACAAATCATTAGCACGTTAGGCCAAAGTATTGCCACAGACTACCTCGTAGAATTAAGAAGACAGTTTTCAAATTTATCTGAGGTAGTAAAAGATGCTCTTACTCCATACACGGAAGAAGAGAGAAAGAGTATAATCGATAAAGTAGAAATTTTTGCTGATAAAGGCTGGGTTATCTTCTTCCAAAACAGAGCAGTCGTTAATCAGCTTTTGTTAGACGATACTGAAGACATTGAGGTGGAGTGGTTAGATAATCTTAAAGAGATTATTTCAGATACATCTAACATAGAGTATTTAGCGAGATCACAGTGTTTTTCTTATCATCTAATCCAGTCAATGGCAATGAGTTATTCAGAACAAAACTACTACGTAGCCTACACGCTTGCTTCATTAGCTATTGATGGTGCACTTAATAGATTAGCAGAGCCATTATCTAGTGAGGTGGATAAAGTGACAGCAGTTGGACACAAAGCGATAAGAAAAATTGATGAGCAAATAAGTCCTGGAGAAAAAACAGTTTTTGACTACGGCCTTTTGCATTGGTGTTATAACTTTTTTGCCGATACCCAACGATTTACTATTAATTATCCAAACAGACACATGATTGGACACGGACGTTGGGATGACGAGATTTCAGAAGAAGAGTTTTTAAAACTATTTAATGTGTTACTTTATCTTGAGGAGAATTTTGATTATTGGGCAGGAATTATTGATGAAAATTGTTAACTTTTAGCAAATACCATTTTGAAGAGCTGACCTCAGTTTAACGAGACTGTAAAAGCACTACACATGATTTAATGCTAAGTAAATAGAAGCCATTATAAGAAAGGTTACATATGACTACAGAACAACACAATGGGGAATGGTCAAGATTGGGTGCGAACAGCGGCAAGCCTCGGTGGGGAAACAGGGTCAACCCCAAAAGCAGGTGCTATTATCTCTTTTGTGGGTGGTGGTCATGGCTCAGATGTAGGATGCGAACATGTGAGTTTTGTCGAAAAAGTTTATCCAGATGGGTCATTCCTTATTTCAGAAACGAATGTCAATGACAATCCCAATTACACTTTCCGTAAATTATCAGGACCAGATAGTACCATGAGTTTTGCCTATACGAGGAAATAATTTGAGCTAGTTTTAATATCTCAATTGACGTAAAAGTTGACAAAGTCAAGGAAAGTTTATATAATGAATATGTAAATAAGAGATTACTAACTTGTGGGCTAGTGGATATGGTCTGCACCCGCCTGTGGGCTCCGCAAGCAGCGTAGACTGTTTGTTGAGAAAAAGAATAGCAGGACTGCCTACCCTTGAGGAATAGATAGGGCATATCTAGCGTGAGGTGAAACTCAATACGTGGAAGAGAAGGAAGCACGTGCTTCCTTCTCTTTTTTAGGAGAAAATTCAAATGACATATACTTTGGAATGGCTAAAGACATTTGATGGTGAGATTGATATTTTAAACATTGAGATGTCTTGTTTAGCCAATACGATTGAGAAATATGTTTCTCAGTACAAGTACGTTTATCAGACAAATATGGAGGCCTATCCAGAAATAATTCTTTCTGTCCCAAATTCCTCTATCCCACATTTATTAGGGCTATCGAGGGAACATCATGTCAATTTACCGACAAATAACGCTGGAAGCATTTTTGAAGGCTTGAAAGATGACTGGACATTGGAACGTCTCAATGGAGCGGACAATGGTTGGTTTAATGAAAATAAATTTAAAATAGTTGGAACCCTATTGCTCTATCAAATGTTACATGGAATAGAATGTAAATTCTATACGACGGAAGGTATTTTGAATAGACAGTCAGGAAAACGTTTTAGAAGAGATAATATTTACTTTGTAGTTTTTAAATTGAGTAATGGAATTCATTATACGGTTGAATTATCACATGAGCGAGGAAATCAATATTTCCCACGAAGTCTAAAAATTAATGATTCATCTATTACAAATTGTAGAGAGATTGAACTAACACTGATTGATAAGAAACGTATTAAGAGCTCTAAAGTCCGAAAAGTTAGTTGGTTCTCTTAGAGGAAAAATATGATTGTAAGATACTGTGCTTACGATACACTATGACAGTCATCCACTAATTGGTGGGTAGCTTTTTCTTTGTCCTTCTTTGATGTGATACCAAGATTAAGCTGTCTTTGTGGAAAAAGTTTATTCAGATGGGTCATTCCTTATTTCAGAAACGAATGTCAATGGCAATCCCAACTATACTTTTAGTAAGCTATCAGGACCAGACAGTATCATGAGTTTTGCCTATACGATAAAATAAAAAGAATAAGCTAACAAAATGTATCATTGTTAACTTATTCTTTTTATTATTCCTTTACATGGTAGAAGATGTTGAATGAGCGTTAGCATTTGTTTGAAAAGTCTAAGGTACTTACTAAACTAATAATTTCATCAAGGATTTCTGAGAAGGAGATACCTGTTGTATAATTATATTTCTTTGAATAATTTTCCCATTGTTGCTGCTGAGTAATGTCAGACTTGAATGTTCTTAGAAGTTGGATGATGTTGTTAAAATTGAGTTCAGTTTCACGATAGGAGAAGGTTCTTTCACAAGCTATCTTTAATTGTTCAAAATCAATGTCATCTTTCTTTAACTTGGAGAGGATATAGACACCGTAAAAATCCTTGTTGCGACTATTCAAGAAAATTCTTGAGTAAATGGTTTGTAATTTTTCAGCTAAAGATGAAAATACGCTTCCTAAAGTTGTAGAAGGGATGAAGAGGTAGAGGGAACTCATTTTTTTAGGAGCTGCCCAAAGTTGCTCGTAATCAGTAGGAAATCTTTTAAGTCTACGTTAAATGCGGCTATAATAGCAATCGAAGTCAGTACTACGAGACTAGAAATCGTATTTAAAATAAAGGCTACAAAAAGTTTCGATAAGATTATTTGGTGGGCAGAACCTGGGAGTGTATTGGTTAGATAACCTTCTCTCCCAAAGACAGTCTTTGCAAAGCGTCTAATAATAAGGACTATTGTCGCTATATAAATGGCTCCCCATACAATAATAGTGGCAAAACACATCAGTGTGAAGAAAGCAAAAAAGAGTAGACTAGGTTCTTCGTTACTGTGTTCAAAGGTGAACATTAATTTGTGAAGCATTAAGCCCAAGGGAATAGAGAGTAGGATGGCAATACCATAGATGCCAAAATACCACTTGCGGACTGATTGTAATTCAGACTTAACTAAATTCCAAAACATGCTCATACCTCCTAATTGTGGAACATCTCTCTGAAGAGCTTGTCAATAGACTTGCCATGGGCTTGACGGATATTATCGGCATCTCCTTGAAGTTCAATCTGACCGTATTATAAGAAGACAACTTCATCTAGGACAGATTCAATATCTGCAATCAAATGAGTTGAAATAATAACAGAAGCATCTTCAGAGTATTGGTTGATGATAGTTTTAAGGATATAGTCACGTGATGCAGGATCGACCCCGCCAATAGGTTCATCAAGGAGATAGAGTTTAGCCTCACGACTCATAACCAAAATCAACTGAACTTTTTCTTTGTTACCTTTTGAAAGGTCTTTAAGGCGCAAATCAGGCTGGAGCTTTAGATCCTCCAAGAGATGTAAGGCAAGAGGATAGCGGAAGTCAGCGTAAAAATCTTGGAAGAAATCCAAGTAGTACTGGATTGTCTTACTTTCATCTAAATAGGTTGTGTCAGGCAAATAAGCCACTTGCGCCTTAGTGATAGGTGATGGCTGAAATCCATTAATGGTCACTAAGCCAGAAGTCGGTTGAAGGAGACCGTTCAAAATTTTGATTAGAGTTGTTTTCCCACTACCGTTTGGACCTAAAAGGCCAACAATTTTTCCTGACGGGATGGACATGGTCACATCTCTAAGGGCTGGAACACCATTATAAGTTTTGGTGAGATTTGTTAAAGTTACAATATCAGTCATCAGTCTATAACTCCTTTCCTGTTTGTTCAATGTAGTCGGTGATAATGGTTTTAATTTTAGGTGAACTAAAGCCAATAGTCATCATTTCAGTGACAAAGTTTTTTATAAGGTTTTGAGCAATTTCGTGTCGTTTTTGATCAATGAGTTTCTCATCTTCAGTAACGAAGCGACCAGACGTACGAGCAGAATAGACCAAACCCTCTTTTTCAAGTTCTTGGAAGGCTCTTTGCACAGTGTTTGGATTGACACCGGCTTCCTGAGCGAGTTCCCGAACGGGTAAGAGTTGTTGCCCTATGCTTAATTCTTTGGAAGCAATTTTAAGTTTGACACGATAGGCGATTTGAAGATAAATGGGTGATTTTTCATCAAATGTCCAAGCCATAAGAGACTCCTTTCTAGGAAATATCATTAC
>SKEQ01000215.1_pt1 | contig 58365 bp, 62 predicted proteins | sample 4826751 | NCBI WGS metagenome assembly SKEQ01 (sample SAMN11008805, study PRJNA524170) | human gut metagenome | biome: Human fecal sample; material: Feces; isolation source: fecal sample from pouch patient p44 | host: Homo sapiens | place: Israel: Tel-Aviv | collected 2013-07-11
GATAGACTTGTTTATAGTTCAATTCCTTGTGAGCTTCGCCATACTGTTTGACATACTCTAAGGATAACGCCACATCTGAAATCTGGTCGGCACTCATGCGTGAGCTTGCGTCAGCTCTGGTCTTGTAGCCATTCTTAAAATCTGTATTGATGTCGATACAATAGGCAGTTTCGCCCTCGACTTTCATATAGCCCTCATTGAATGTCGAACCGATAGAACCGTCATTCATTACTTTTTCAATGATACCGACACGCTCTGCACTTTCCGTCCAGTATTGCTTACTTTCTGCATGGACGGGTGTAGTCGGTAAAGCAGTAACGACAGTCGCAAGAGCTAAGAAGCCCGTACACAATCGTATCCATGTCTTTTTCATAAATCTAATGCTCCTTTCATTTTGAGTAATAAAATAGCCGTCCAATAAGAACGGCTGGAAATAGAAAAGGAACGTCATTTTAGGCGTTCCATAGTCTATAAAATATTCAATTTTTTTCTTGTTTCAATACTGATGTGCTGTACCATATCTTTGCATATCTAGGGAAACTGGCGTATCAAGGCTCATTCAATGGTAGTAAATAAGTAGTAAATTGATGTATTTGTTCCCTTGAAAATGCTGATAGATACTGTGTTTTAGCGGATAATCAGATTTTTATTGTGTTTTTAAGAGAAAGAAGTGTATATTATGGTGAAATAAATCTAATAGATGACGTTCTGATAGTAATCGTGAATAGTCAAATAGAAGTAGTAGATATAGAAGAAATACAAGAGCAATTAAAAAATTTCGTTAGTAAGAGTTTTGATAATATTATCAATATTTTTCCTATATGGCTAAAAAAGTCATGGAATAAAAAAGATTTTAATCTTGGAAGAGAGCAACAAATACTGAATCAAATTTTTAGAAAAAGTTTAAGAGATCCATTGTTAGGTGAGAATATTACAAGAGAAGAATTACAATTGTTTATGTCCATACTTTCGAAGTATTCTAGTAAAATGAAAAGAGTTATTATAAAGGAGACACCAAAGTATAATTGGTTACCAAGAAAAAATAATCAGGAAGATAATTCATAATGATAAAAGATGTTTTAAATTTGATTGATAAATCTTTAAAAAGTTTCATATTATTTCAGATTCTGTGTGCTGTCTGGGGGATTTTATATACCATTTGTTCTTTGATTTTTCCGACAGCAGTTAGTAAATTAATTGACCAAGTGATTTTAGCTCATGAATATAACAAGACATTATATTATCTTTTTATAATTTTAATCAGTGGATTTTTAATGATAGTGTTTAATTATATTCAGTATATTGAATACTATAAATTTGGACAAAAAGGGAAATTAATTATAAGTAAAAAAATCTTTGACAGAATATTACATGCAAATGGAAAATTTCGAGAGAAATATTCTTCTGGAGATATTTTGAGAATTATTGAACAAGATACGAATCAGATCGAAAATTTTATAGGGCAGGGTATAGGACAAATAGCGGTTAATATAATTGTCGTTGCTGGTGTTATTATTTTAATACTTGTGCAGCAGCCTATTATTGGTTTAATAATGATAATTTTATCTGTTGCCTTTTCTCTAATACAAGCTTTTTTATCGTATATATTGAAACAAGAAGCAAGCGAGTTAAGAGATGATCTGGGGAAAAATTCATCCTTTTCGAATGAAGTCATTTTACATTCTGAACAAGTTGCAACATCGGGATATGTAGAAACTTATTTTCAAGAATATAAATCTAGAAATGAGAAGATATATACCAAAAATATTTCGCAGATGAGTAAAATTTTAATGGGAAGAAATATTGGAATTGCATATAACGTGATTGGAAATCTTATTACTATGGGAATTGGCGTTTGTGAAATTAGGAATGGAAATATGACAGTAGGTAGCTTATTAGCATTTACAATGTATGTGCAAAGATTATATGGTCCTCTAGTGATAATCTCCAATTCGTATTTGAATTTAAAGAAGGCGGTACCGCATATAGAACGAATAAAAAGGTTTCTTGATAGTGCAGAATGTATTATAGATGGCTGTATTAAGCCGGAAACGAAGATGAGAGGCATAATTGCGTTTAAAAATGTTTTTTTCAAATATGATGAAAAGGAGGTGTTAAAAAGGTGCAATCTACAAATTGAGCCTGAAAAGTTAACAGCTATTATAGGGAATAATGGTAGTGGAAAATCAACATTGATTAAATTATTATTAAAAACTTATAATTGTTCTTCTGGAGAAATTCTTGTAGATAATATAGATATTAACAAATATTCGAATAATTATTTTTATAATAATATTAGTGTAATGTTTCAAAATAATTTTTTGATTAGTGGTAAATTAATAGACATAATAAATCCAGGGAAAAAAGAAGTAGATATGAACTATATTTATAGTCTATTTCAGAGAGTTAGATTGGACATAAATAAATTCGAGAGTGGATTAGATACATATATATGTGAAAATAATATAAATGTTTCCGGTGGAGAACTGCAAAAACTTAATATTATCAAAATTTTAATTGAGGATAGACCTTTAGTTATATTAGATGAGCCAACATCAGCTTTAGATAATGATAGCGAGGACGAAATTTGTGAATTGTTCAAAGAACTATTAAGAGGAAGAACAGTCATTATTGTGACACATAGAAAAAGAATATTGGGAATATGCGATAAAATAATTAATTTTAATACAATACAGGAGGAACAAGAATAATGAAAAACAAAAGATTATTTACATCGGAATCGGTAACTGAAGGTCATCCAGATAAAATGTGTGATGCGATTTCAGATGCAATTCTTGACGCATTGATGGAGCAGGATCCGATGAGTCGCGTGGCTTGCGAAGTAGCAGCGACAACAGGTGTAGTACTGGTAATGGGAGAGATTACGACAACAGCATATGTTGATATTCCTAAAATTGTTAGAGAAACAGTCCGAGAGATTGGATATACGAATGCTGAATACGGATTCGATGCAAATACTTGCGCTGTGATCACTGCAATTGATGAACAGTCTCCGGATATTGCAATGGGAGTAGATCAAGCATTTGAAAAAAGAAATGTTACTGGAGAGAGTGAGAATTTATCTTCAGTATTGGGAGCTGGAGATCAGGGCATGATGTTCGGATATGCCACAGATGAAACGCCAGAGTATATGCCGTATTCAATTGTAGTGGCACATAAGTTAGCGAAAAGGTTAGCAGAAGTAAGAAAGGATGGAATACTTCCCTATTTAAGACCGGACGGAAAAACGCAGGTTACAGTGGAATATGATTCGGCAGGAAGGCCTATTCGGATAGATACAGTGGTTATATCCACACAGCATGATCCGGAAGTAACACAGGAACAGATGTATGTAGATATGAAAGAACAGGTACTTGCACCGGTAATCTCTCAAGGAATGATTGATGATAAAACGAAGATTTATGTTAATCCTACAGGAAGATTTGTAATCGGGGGGCCACATGGAGATAGTGGGTTGACAGGACGAAAAATCATCGTAGACACATATGGCGGATATGCCCGACATGGTGGCGGAGCATTTTCAGGTAAAGACTGTACAAAAGTAGATCGTTCGGCAGCATATGCGGCTCGTTATGTGGCAAAGAATATTGTGGCAGCAGGACTTGCTAATAAGTGTGAAATTCAGCTCTCTTATGCTATAGGTGTGGCTGAACCGATATCTATTATGGTGGATACATTTGAAACAGGTGTAATTTCAGACACACAATTAGTTGAAATAATTCGTCAAAATTTTGAGCTGAGTTCAGTTGGAATAATCGAATCGTTGGATTTACGTCGGCCAATATATAAGCAAACATCAGCATATGGTCATTTTGGAAGAGATGATATTAAATTGCCTTGGGAGAACACAGATAAAATTGAAATACTAAAACAGTATTTACAATAATGGAAAAAGAGATAGTAAAACAATTACATGTACATTCGGAATAATTACATTTATAATTTTTATACATGATTATATGCTATAATTTTATTAAAGAAGAATTTGGAGGTGCAATTATGAGGAAAAAAATTATAGGAGTTATGGGATTAGTTATGGTATTAGGTGCTATTTCACCGCTTTCAGCTTATGCGAATGAAAATACATGCATAGAAAGTGAGTGGAATACTATTGAAGAAGAAAAATTTGACATTTTGATTGATGAAATTATATCTATCAAAAATGATAATCCTGGATTTACAGATGAACAATTGTTGACCATAATTAATAAACAGATAAGCGAAAGCCGGATGGAAAAGGGCATTATAGATATTTGGAATTCACTTACTGAATCTGAAAAGAAACTTTGCATACGTTATCCATTTGATGCTTTAAAAGTCAATACTGCAAGAAATATCGCAACAGAACAGACGCAAACAAAGTTTGGCTATAGTGGCTTAGGAGACAGAAGTGATGCTTTTAGACATGGTATTTGGAATGCTGAGATGAGCATCTTGATCGGTAGTGAAAAGGCAGAGCTATTTGCCACTGCACATGAAGATAAAGATGTTTCTGGAAATGAATCCGATGGCTTCCCTAAAACAGCTCATAAAGAAATGGATTTACATAATAATGAAGTGGGAAGACAGATGGGAGAAGAACATAGAGAAGTTTCCGAAGATGAATTGGCAGATATAATTTATTCCGACATTTATTCAGAGTCTACTCAATTTGTGTGGTTGCATGAATAATAGAAAAGTAAGACAATCAAGGAAATGACCTTGTTTGTCTTACTTTTTATTTGCGTAATTGAATACCCCTATTATTTGTGTCAGATAATGCTAAAAAGGGTAGCATTATTTTATAACAAATTTAAGGAGTAGAAAAATATGGAGAGCCGAATTAAAATTCTTAGAGAGAAAAGGGGACTTATACAAGCAATTCTGGCAACAGAGCTTGGAATTACGCAGCAGACGCTTAGTAAATATGAAAAAGATGTCAATATTATAAAAATAGATGTTCTTAAAAGACTTGCAGAGTATTTTAATGTTACAACAGATTATTTGTTGGGATTATCTGATGTAAAGCGGGATCTGACAGGGCAGCTCAAAATTAGCGAAACTTTAGATGAGTATTATGATTTGATCGAGGTATATAAAAAACTGGATAGGTATGATCAGGAATTGGTGTGGTCAATTTTACAGATTGTTCGGAAAAATGAAGAAAAAAGAATGGAGGGGACAAAAGATGATAAATGTGGCAATCTGTGATGACGATATCTCAGTGGCAGGACGAATAGAAAGGATGCTTCAGAATATTGCAAAGAGAAATTTTATTGATATAGATACAGAAGTTTTTTGGAATGGGAAACAATTGGTTGAGCTGGTAGAAGACAGAACCTATTTTGATATTATTTTTTAGACATAGAAATGGGGAAAGAGGATGGGATCACTGTAGCAAGAAGAATCCGGAGAACAGATAGGAAAACTTTGATTGTATATGTTACCAGTCATGAAAACTATATGAAGGAATCTTTTTCTGTTCGGCCATTTCAATTTTTAGTAAAGCCGGTAAGCGAAAGCCAGATGGAAATCTGTTTTAAAGAAGCATATGAGGAAATAAATAGTGAGGACAGTTATTTCCGGTACAGTTACCAGAGGGTAAGCCATAAGATTCCCATTTGTGACATTCTCTTTTTTGAAAGCAGCAGACGGAAGATCCGGATAATAACAGAAAAAGGGGAGTTCGAACTTTATGGCAAACTTAATGATATTGAGAAGAGTTTAAAGAAAAGCAAAGTGGCATTTTTACGAGTACATCAATCCTTTTTGGTAAACTATAAACATGTAGATGAGCTAGGCTATGACTTTGTTGTGTTAGACAATGGAAAGCAAATATCCATTAGTGAAGACAGGCGGAAGAATATCAGCCAGGAGTACTGTGCTATGGAGGACACCTTTTATGTTGGAAAATAAAGGCATAGCAATAGGAAGTGGTATTATACTCATGCTATTTACTATGTCTTTGTTTTTCCTTTATTTTAGTAGTTTTTTTAGAAAAAGAAAAGCAGGAGACAAACGTTTAATTATAGGGGTTATAGTATTAGCGATCTGGCAGTTTTGTATTCCGAGAGTTATCAGCAGACTGCAGATATCATGGAATATAAGCTTGACGATAGGTTTTTCATTATTTGTGGTGGCAAACATATATGAAGGAAATTGGGGGAAGAAAAGCTTTTTTGTGGTTATTTTTGATGCCATCTGGATGCTGGTAGAAACGTTAGTTGGAAATTTTTTACTTCTTTACTATAAACAACTTGCGACTTCCAGGATATTTGGTGCATTTACTTCAAAAATCTGTTTCCTTATAGTGATCCTGGCACTGAGGAAAGTTTTTATGCATGAAGAAGTTAAAGAACTGCCGAGCAGATATGGTATCCTGCTTATGTTTATCCCAGTAGGCAGCATATATATTATGAATGCAGTATTTATTTTATCTTATCATACCCAAAAGAAGAACGCGGAGGTTTATTCCTTTATATCTGTTCTGATCTTACTGTTTGTAAATGTACTAATTGGATATATTTACATTAAGCTTGCAGATGACTTACAGATCAGGAAGATGAATTTGGTCTATGAACAACAGTTAGAACTATGTGAGCGTCATAAAGAAGAAATGGAAATTTCCATACTTCAAGTGAGGGATATCAGGCACAGCATGAGGAATCATTTTATTTCCCTTCTCGCATATGCGGAAAGAGGAGAGTGTAAAAAAATCATCAAGTTTATCAATGATGTGATGGAAGAAGGGCGATTAAAGCCATCAGTAGTTGCGAATACAGGGAACATAGTGATTGATTCTTTGGCAGGGTATTGGCGGAAGATAGCGGAAAAGGAGGGGATAGAGTTCCAGACAGATTTGAAGATACCGATGAAAATGCCATTTAAGGGGGCGGATGTAAGCCTAATCTTAGGGAATCTGCTGGAGAATGCCGTGGAAGCAGCTAGAAAAGTGGAAGATGAAAGATATATCAGAATAAAGTTAAAATATGACAGGAAGAATCTGTTGATATCAGTGGAGAATAGTTATACCGGAGAACTGATAAAGACAAAGGGAGGGGAATTGAAAACTACAAAAAAGGATGCGGATAACCATGGGATCGGACTGGCATCAGTACAAAGGACAGCAAGGAAATACCATGGAAGCGTAGCGGTGGACAGCACGGTATCTAAATGTTTCATCGTAAGGGTAGTGCTGTATGGGAAATAAAGGAAAAGTTACATAAACACTCGATATTTTTACAACAAAATGGAAAACTAAAAGTATTGTGATAAAATAACAATAAACATATGAAAGGAGTTTTAAAGTATGAAATTAAAAAATGTAAAATCTCAGTCAGCAAAAGTATTAGCAAAGGTATCTTTAAAAGTTGGTAAGATGTCGGCAAACAGTGCTTGTGCTTACATTTATCATCAGCCGAAAATGCCAGATGGACTTAGAGAATTAAAGAAAAAATAAATATGAAGTATTTATCGGAAAAATTAACAGATTATATTGTTAAAGCCGGTGTGATTTCTCAGGAGTCATATGCTCTATACCAATATGGTTTTCAAATTGGAATTGAAATGTTAATTTGTTTTCTAGTTTGTTTTGGTATTGCAATATATATGCATATGATTCCTGAATTTGTAGTGTTTACCGGGAGTTTTATGTTGTTACGAACTTATGCAGGAGGAGTACATTTAAATAGTTTTATTAAATGTTTTCTATGCTCTATCACAGTACAAATATTTGTATTGATTGCTAGCAAACAAGTGATAATTGCGCCTCCGGTTTCTTGGAGCATTATTTTATGTGGATCTATTTTGATATTTAGGATTGCACCAGTAGACAATGTAAATAAAGAATTGGAGAAAGAAGAAAAAATATACTGTAAAAAGATAAGTATGAAAATTTTAATTGGTATAGTTGTTTTTGCTATAGGTTGTTCTTTTTATAATATGGATAATTTTGTATCCTTGACAGCAGTAACACTGCTAGTGGTTCTGATTTCTCAATATATTGGTATAGTAAAATATAAAATAGAAAAGAGTGTGCATGAGCGGAGATGATAATTTTACATTATTTCCGCTTTTTTATATTTACATTATTTTTAAAGGCTAATTAATGTATTGTGATATCAGATATACTTGTGTATAATTGTTAATTTAACGTAACTACCAAATAGCAAGTATCTTGACATTTGGCGGCTACATTGAAAAGGAACTAAGAGGTAGAAAATGATGAGATATTAACATAGACAAAAAAGACCGGTTTCAGGTTTAATTAATGGAATTAGAATGAACTTTCTTGATGATTTGGACACCATTTTAGCTCGTCGATTAAAAGAAATTGGCATACAAAGAAAGGATACTGATGATGCTATTATGGATTATTGCCGTTTCATGAGGAGACTCATCTCTGTACAGCCAAGGAGAGTATACAAAGCAAAAGCGTTCAGTTGTTCTGCTGATTATGATAAAAAATTAAATTATCTGGAAACTTGCATAGAAAAAGGAGAGGATTTAAATTCATTCTTGACAAGAAGTATCAAGAAACTATCACAAGAGGATAGTATGCTCTATGACTGGAATATCTGTCACTTTCACTTAAGTGATCAGTTGGATAGTGGGAAGAAAGATGGTTTTATGGTGTGCTCTTAGTACCTATTGATTGCGTATGTTATGTTAGAAGCAGTATACTTTATTGATGTTGTTTCTCACAATGAGATGTCACAGCATCTTTGGACAAATTCTGCTTATATATATAGAATCAAAGATAATTGGTCGGACCTATTGGAAAAAAATTTGATAAAAGGAGATCCCTTTTCCGAGAAGGGGGAGGAAGCAACCCATTATAAATTGCGGAAAGCACATATATCAACTTTTACAGAGCTAAAGGACGGAAGTTTACAGGGTTTGCTGGGCGGCTATGCATCGGATGGTTCCTCAACAGATGCTGTTCTTCAGTCACAGTATATGTATAGGGGCGTAAGTGTCTTGGAAGAATTAATGTCGCCCCAGTTTTGGAATTTAATAGGTCAAGCACTGGAAGTGGTGGAACAATTGAATTCGAATGACAATTCATGTGTTTATCTTATAGGAACTGATGGAAACCGCTTTGTTCTGATAGAATAAGAATTACGGATTATGTTCGTTGTAGATTTTTATAACGATACTTGGCGAACTTCAATGGCATCATTTGAGAATTCTTATATGTTATTTGATGACAAAAAGGGGATTATATTCTCTTTTTTTTAGAAAAATAAGAGAATATAATATTAAGAATGCGAGGAACTAAAAAAGATGATTAGGGAAAATCGTAAAAACTGTATTGAAAAAGTAGGAAAAGATATAAGCAAGACAAAAAAGTACCGCATAACTACCATGAATGGCAAAAAATGATTAGAGATAAGTATGAAGTTTATACAATAGAGCAATTGGAAAAGTTTATAAAATATTTAGAAGTTCGGAAAAGAGATAAGAACAGGTATGGAGAAGTTAGTAATATTATTTCAACTGCTTTAGCGTCTAGTATTATCTCTACGGCAATAAGTTTTTGCTGCAACCCAAACCTAAGAATAGAAAAAAATGAAAATTTTGTTGCTTTTTTGCTAGTTTAATGTTGTTCATACTTGTGCTTAGTACATTATCTGTTTGGTCTGCACATTGTCTAATATCTCCAGGCAAGCTAGAAAAGGAAATGTATAAGGATTATCAGGATATGGTAAAACAAATTTTAGAAGAGAAAGGTAAGTGGGCAATCATTTGAATAATCCGAGGTGAAATCTATCACCTGTCCAGCGTATGGAAATCATAAATCCATTTTTGTGGGAATAGGAAGTTTGCAAAGAGTAAATCCTATTATTTTTTGCGGAAAAATTACATGAATGTCCGATTTTATTACATGAAAACAAAATAGACGATTTTTTATAGTATGATTTTTAAAGACTTTGTTGGGGATTTAAGAGAGAATGTATCAGACAATTTAATGATACAATTAGAGCTATTAATGCTGGGACTGCTTTAGAGTTAGATAAACCATATTATAGATACATAAAGTTCTTACTAAAATGATAGAAAAATTATTACGTATATTAAGAAGTGGATTAGAGAAAATTCTAATCCACTTTTTTTGATTTTTTTACAGAAAATCCATGAATTTTTAGTTGGTATATAATAGGAGCACCTTGATAATTTCATAGAGTAAATTTAATTCTGTCAAGAATAATAGCAGTGGTACATTAATTTCCAGGTGGAAAAGTTTAGAACAAGAGTAATATAAGGAGAATGAAGATGATTAAAACAGCAGTTATCATTTTAGGGATTATATCAATCAGTATGATTGTTTGCATCTTATGCACGTCTGTTATAGCAGGAAAGAGAGCAGATGAAAGTTTGGAAAGATATTTTAAGGAACACAAGAAAGGGTAGAGTTATATGAGAAAAACGGGTGTAGTATCAACGACTGTAAAAGGGGAAGATAATGAATTTTACCATGATATCATATCACTGTTTAAAATATACAGATCTGTGAATTGGAAAATGCAGATAAAAATCAATCAAGTAAAGCAATGCTTTCATACAGAATATGGCACCGATGTAGACGAATTTTTAGATAGTGTTTATCAGGCAGGAATGGACATCAATCTGGATATGGAAGATATGAGGGAGAGGATCGAATCTATCAATCAGGCCAATAAGTATCTGAAGCTGATTGATGAGGCGGTAGAGTTAATGAGGAAATATCACCCACAGGGCGAAAAGTATTATTGGGTACTTTATTATACCTATATGTCAGCTTATAGAGCAGAGAATACAGATGAAATTCTGGATAAACTGGAGCCGCATTTTCCACGGATACCAAGAATGCACAGAGCCACTTATTTTAGATGGCGAGATAAGGCTTTTGAGGCAGTCAGCAATATATTATGGGGATACGAAACAAAAAATCAGCAAATATTGAAACAGGTAAACCAGAATTATCAGGAATAGGTAAATAAAATAGTCAAAGGGCTGGAAAGGAGAAACATGGGAGTTGTTATGAGCATAGATACGGGAAATAAAATGATGAAAACCAACCATTTTATTTTTCATTCGGGAATTAAAAGAAAAGAACAAAAAATTCTTCCTGGAGAAGAAGGGATTTTTTTTAAAGGGATTAACTACTTGGAAAGTAATCAGAGGATTTCCTATTTGGAAGATAAAACCATTGATGACAGGTATTATATTTTGACATTACTCGGAGTAGCCAAGGAACTGGAAAAAGAAGGAATAGAAACTGGTATTTATGAAGGGGGAACCATTCCGATCCAGTTATTAGTCGGACTTCCACCGGGAGATTATGGAAAACAAATTCGGAAATTTCGGGAATATTTTTGGAGGCAAGGAAAAGCAGTTTATTTCTCTTATAAAGGGAAACCATACAGAATACGCTATGAGAGTGTAAATGTATATATGCAGGGATATTCTGCGTATATTTTGGTAGCAAATCAGCTTTATTTACAAGAACAGCCAAAGGTTTTGCTGATAGATATTGGGGGATTTACAGTAGATTATCTGTTGGTCCGGTATGGAGTAGTAGACAGGACAAGAATTGATTCTCTTCCAGAAGGGATTATTATGCTCTATAAAAGAATTATGGTAGGAATAAGGCAGCGCTTTAACCTTTACCTTGAAGAAGCAGATATTGATAATATTCTTTTTAAAAGGAAAACACCGTATTCAGAATTGGTTGTTCGAAGGACGTTTGAAATTGCAGCAGAATATATGGGAGATTTATTAGGTTCTTTTTTAGAATTTGGTATTGATTTTCGAACAACAGTGACTGTTTTTGTGGGAGGTGGAACGGTTCTTTTAAAGGATATTATTGATGAAGTTTGGAAAAGATATCATTCAACATATTATGTTGTTGATGATCCGAGAGCAAATGTAAAAGGCTTTATCAAACAATATATGGCAGAAAAAGCGGGATATTAAGGGGAGGACGTATGGCAAAACAAAATCCGTACAGATTTTCCTTGGGATTTGATGAAGAGGACCCGGATCATCAGGAAGTTGCAAGAATACTAAACCAGTTAGGGCATAGAAAAGCAAAGTTTGTTGTAAAGGCGGTTCTTGCATATCATCAAAACATAGAAGGGAAATTTTCAAAAGAGCAGGCGGTGATAGACAAGAAGCTGGATATACCAAAGAAAAACAGAGTCGTACAATTACAAGATGAATTTCTTCCAACACTGCAAGAGGAGGATATTCTCATGATACAGAAAAATAAAGAATTACTTCAGGAAATGGAGAAAGAGGAATTAGAGGAAAATAAAAGTTCCTATAAAGAAGAACTTTAGAAAGAGAGGAAAAATGCGGAATAGAGTAGAGTATATTTTAGGAGGAATGACAATTTTACAAGGACTGCTTGTGGGGATGGCATGGAATGGAAAGAAATGGGCATTTCTGCTGTTGACATTATTTTTACTTTTGCAGGAAATGGTTCTTATTCTTCTTTTAGTGAGAAAGAGATATCAAAAAAAGTTTTGCCCGAAATGTGGAATTGAGATTATTATTTGGTATCGGATTTGTCCTAATTGTGGACACATATTCAAACCTGGATGTAAAAAAGAAGATTTAACAGAAATGATTGAAGATGCTTTGGACCAAGAGGAAATTGGAGAGTTTGATCAGTTGGAAAATTCGACAGACAGAATGGAGGAAATAGAAGAGTGCATGATTGAAAGATATATACATAATGAAAAAAATATATAAGTTTATTTATGCTGTCTTTTGATGCAAAAACATAATTAGAGTAGTAAAGGAACATTATGCTGTTAGAAGAATTCTAGCAGCTTTTTTGTAATTATTACTTAAAAGCAAGTAATAGTAACATAGAAGTAAAACTCTCCGCCTGGAAACGGATTATAGATTAAAAACAGATTTCAGGAGGAGATTTATGGATAAACAAAAACGAACTACTATAGATGAATTTAGTGCATACCTACAGAGTGCAGTAAGAAATACCACTATTAACTATATGAACGATAAAAGTAAGATTAAAGAGCATGAGATTACTTTAGAAGAGGATTTGGAAAATGTAGAAGGAAGGGGAATAGAATGGAATGAAATGATGGAAGCACACGATATTTTTTTGGGAAAGATTGATCCGGAAAAATTGTTTGCTCAGGTGACAGACAATAAACTTTTACATATACTGAAAAGTTTTTCGGCATTGCATATAAAGGTTCTCTGTCTGCGAATATTGTACGAAAAGACATTTGATGAAATAGGAATGGCTATAGGAATATCTGGAAAAAAGGCTGAAAATACCTATTACAACGTAATTAAAAAAATTCGCAGGGAATTAGGAGAAGGAAAAGATGCAGGAAAGAGAATTTGAAGAATTATTATGGAAAGCACGAAATAAGGATAAAAAAGCAGTATTTGAAATTATAGAAATGTACCGTCCTTTGTTGTTAAAATACGCAAAAAGTAATGGGAAATTTGATGAGGACTTATACCAGGAATTGGTATGTGCAGTTTTAAAAAGTATTATAAAATTTCCTATGAAAACAGAAGAACACAATAATTTGTACATTAAGTATTGATATACACAAGATATTGTGATATGATGATTGTGTAATTATTTATGATATCAGTATAGACTGACATCACAAAGGTATAGTCCTATTTTAAATAGGAGAAAAATTTAGGATAGGGATATATCCACAAGAAAAAGAATGGCATTGATTGTTATTGGACAGTCAGTGCCTTTTTTATGTTGAAAAGGAGGAACAAGGATGGTAAAAAGCAAGAAAATCAAAAAAATGATATGGACGCATGGCTGGGTGGTATTTCCAGTTATTACGGGTAGACCACTACACTATTACTGGAAAGGTAACAAATTCCAAACAGAAGTAGTTAAAAAAATTATTGCTTTGGATGCAAATCATATTGTAGTAGAAGGAGAAGAAAAGACCTATTATATACAGTTTTTTGCAGATGAAGCAGAAAGTTTAAAAGCAGCAGCGTAGAAAAAGGGCAGGATCAAGAAGGGGATTAAAATTCTTGTTCCTGCTTTTTCAAAAGAATAAGAAGAGGTGAATAGAATGAGTTGGATATGTTTTCATATAGAAAATGAAAGATTATTAAAAGCTGCAGTTTCAGAAGAAATAAGAGTAGAGTGTGATAAACTTTTCAGGCAAAGGGGATACGAAGAAAGAGGAAGATGGATACCGGAGAAAGAAGTAATTTTGTCTTATATTGTAGAAGGGGTATATTATGCTGCAGTCAGGACAACGGACCGATTTGGTAAAAGTTTTGTATACGCAGCAGTTTTGCCACTTTGCATCCAGAAAGGAATGTATTACAATCTGTTATGCAATGAGCAATATGAAGGGGAACTACCGCAGGAATGTCAGTGCCCAATGGAAATTTTATTACTGCTAAGTTCTACGGATTCTGTTCTCGCTCAAAAATGGAGAAATAATTGTTGGAATTATCATAAGAAAGAACATTATCAGGAATATAAAACGAATGTAAGGAAACAATCATCAGGATATAGAAAAAAAGAAAATTATAAAAGGGATTTTAGGAGAAAGATAACAACGCAGTCATGATATAAAGCGGCAAATGTATAAGTACCTAATAGAAATAGAAGACTAACCAATTTATTAAAAAAGGGGTACACAGAGTCGGAGCAATGAGGAAATGCTCTCGAATTTCTGGTACTCCTTTTTTTGTGTGTTACATTTTGAACTGGAAATGTAATTACCATAATTATACTATTTCATAGTTCAAAATTAGAGTTCACAAATACACTGGATTTTATATTTATTAAATAGAGTGTGAAAAATTTTCTGTAATTTCAGATCTTCTATGATAATTGATAGGGCTTGGCGGCAGATTTTGCTGTCAAGCCCTTGGTTAATACATATCAAAAATAAGCTGGCATGTCAAGAGCACCCGGAAAAACCGGGTGTTTATTCACTCTTGATATTCCAGCATTTTTTGTTATTCCGGCATACGATCCGGATACATGATAGCAAGCTCGCCACGTACTTTTCCCCAATTTCGGATTGGCATAGTCCATTTCTTGGCTATTTCAAAAGTTGCCAGATACAGAGCTTTCAATAATGCCTGTGAACTAGGAAATACGCTTCTCTGTCGATTCAAACGGCGATATGACGAATTCAACGACTCTATTGCATTTGTTGTGTAAAAGGCGGTTCTAGTTTCTTTAGAAAACTTAAAAATCGGTGTTATTGCATCCCAGTTATCATACCAACGTTTCATGGCATTGGGGTATTGCCCCTCCCATTTTTGTTTTACGTTCTCCAACTGGGTATAGGCACTATTTTCATCAGCCGCTGTGTAGATGGTCTTCAAATCTTTGGCAAACGCCTTCATGTCTTTATTGGCAACGTATTTTAAAGTATTTCTTACCATGTGAACGATACATCTTTGTTGCTCTGTTGCTGGGAATGCTGCTGTGATGGCTTCTTTGATGCCTGTAAGACCATCTGAACATAAAATCAGAATATCCTTGACCCCACGATTTTTAAGGCTGTTTAAAACACTCAACCAATATTTACTGCTTTCGTTTTCTCCAATAACAATTGTAAGAACTTCTTTTTTTCCATCTTCATTTATCCCAAGAACAACATATGCTGCTAACTTTTGAATAATCCCATCGTCCCTGACAGAAAAATGCACCGCATCTATAAATACAATTGGATAAACGGAGGATAATGGTCTGTTTTGCCATTCCTCAATCTTGGGAAGCAGTTTATCTGTTATGTCTGAAACCATTCCTTCGCTGACTTCGAATCCGTAGATATCCTCTATGATTTCTGATATTTGACGAGTAGTCATTCCTTTTGCGTACATGGAGATAATTTTGTCATCAATCGCTGAAATGTCCTTTTTTCTTTTAGGTACAACCTGTGGTTCAAAGGAACTCTGCCTATCTTGAGGTACATCAACGGTAAACTCCCCGTATTTACTACGAACACCTTTTGATTTTGTACCATTGCGGTAATTAGGCTCACTGGAGCGTCCGTATTTGTCATATCCAAGATGATCATCCATCTCTGCTTCCAGCATTTCCTGGATTGTGCCTGAAAGCAAGTCTTTAAGTGCATCCTGGATATCATCAGCAGTTTCAATGTCGTACTCTTGGAGCAGACCCTGAATAATATTTCTTTTTCCTTCTGTCATTGGTTTTGGTTTGTAGATTTCTTTTTTTCTGTTTGCCATAATTTAAGGCCTCCTATGATATAAAATTTTACCATAGAAGACCTTACTTCACATCTTCATTTTAGAATTTACAGAGAAAATTTCATAGTCTCATTAAATAGTTGATACAATCTAAATGAACCACTCTTTTTCTATGTAAAATTATTGAGATCCTATAAAATTTGTTTATTGTAAGCCAGGTTCATTGCCAGGTTCATCACCACTTATATCTGCACTTGGACACCAGACAAGTGTATATTTATCATCATGACCGGTTGTGTTGCAATTTGTGCATCTCCAATAGGTTGTTGTTTTTACTTGGCAATATCCAGGGTGTGTTTTTCCGTGGATGCGTGTAGTGTCTGGTGTTCCATTGTTGACGATATTGGTGTGATGGCCAGATGAACATCCTCCTGCTTTTAAGTCAGATGAGCTTGGCTGATATTCAAATGTTACTAATCCAGCCTGTGTAATTGTGCCGTCTGGATTTTTCTCATTAATAATTTTTTGATTTGTAATCACTTCGTTGCATTCATTCTCTTTGGCAGTGTCGGTGTCACTAGCATAAACTGAAAAAGGAATTACACCTAAAGCTGTGACTGTTAATAATAATGTGAGTATTTTTTTCTTCATTATGATACCTCCTAAATAGTTTATTTTAGATTTCAGTATTAAAATATCATAGGTTTGTAAAAACTAGATTCTTTATTCTATTAAAATATTGTTAAATGGATTTTTTGGAATAGATTTTTCAAAAATGTCATTACGATACTTACTGTGTATATGTTTTTATAAGTGATACAAAAATAAGACTGGTTTCCTATAACATTGCGACCTCTCTGAAATTGACATCGGATTCTTAAAGTTTTACAATGATAACGTAAAGTTTTGTGCATGTGAGTATCTACATGGAGGGCCGCAAAACTGAATAATCAGGGAAAAAGCAATCAGAAATGGTTGCTTTTTTTGTTGCCCTGAAATAAAGAGGAAGGGAGGATGATGTTTGTTTCATAAAAAATTACAAGTGCATATCGTAGAGAAATTGAGGAAACCACAGTTTAAAATGAAGACTGCCTGGATTCCTCAATTTATGTTTATGGGATTTTTCATGATTACCATGCTGGCGTGGTTTACACAGCCAGTATATGCTGCGGACATCTTTTCTATGGCAAAAGACGCTATGCAGAAAGTGTATAACGATGTAGTAGGAATTGCTACTGTTGCAGCAGTTGTGTGTTCAGCAGTGTGTTTGTTTTTGATGAATTTTTCAAAAAGCGGAAAAACAGTGGATGAGTCAAGAACGTGGCTGAAACGCATTGTCATTTGTTGGGCAGTGTTAATGGTACTTGGAGCGATTGTAAACTACATGGAAGTTCTCGTTCCACAGCAGAACTTTACTGGTTAAAAAACACAATATACCGGAGCCCTCCCGGGAAAAGGAGGTTGATGAAGTTAGTTGGGCTGGTTATTAGAATTATTGATTGAAGGAATCCGGGAAATTTGTTCACAGTTTTTAGTAGACATGATGGACCTCATTACCGGAATGTTCACAGATTTACTATCCTGCAATTTGAGTTTATTTGAAGACTTATTTACAGTAGTAAAAGATTTGTATAAAAATGCTATTCTTCCTATGGGGATTGCAATCCTATTGCTGATTTTAATCTGGCAGTTATTCAAAACCATGTTTGGAAGAGGCGGTGTTGCAGCGGAAGATCCGGTGGAGTTGGTCTGCAGGAGCTTTTTATGTTTATTTATGTTGCTCTTTGCCAGACCAGTAGCAAATTATATTTTGGAAGTGGCTGGTACTCCTTATCAGTGGGTAGCAGGAACAGAAATTGAAGTAAAAAGTTTTTCTGATTTTGTATCTTCTCTGGATCAGGCATCGGCAAGTCTTGGAATTGATGGATTGAGCATTTCCATACTATTACTGATTATGCAGTTTGTCGTTGCATGGAATTACTTTAAAATGCTGTTTATCATTGCAGAACGGTATGTTCTGTTGGGCGTTTTTTCCTATACTGCACCTTTGGCATTTTCGACAGGTGGCTCTAAGGCAACGAATAATGTATTAGCATCCTGGAGCAAGATGTTTGGTGGACAAGTTGTTTTAATCATTATGAATGCGTGGTGTATGAAAATGTTTTTAAGCGGGTATGGAAATTTGACCGCAAGCCACTATGGTTTTACAAAGTTTTTTATTGCAACCTTATGTTTGATTGGATTTTCAAAAGTGTGCTTTAAAATGGATTCTTATATGGCTTCACTTGGAATTAATCTTGGAAGAATGTCGAATGGAATGGGCGCTTTTGGGTTAATGATGGCAGCCAGCAGATTATTCTCATTCGGACATAGCAGTCATAGTACAACTGAGAGTATGGAAAATGGAGAACATACAGGAAATAGTGAAGCAATGGGAACTTCTTCCGGAATGGGAGATGGTGCAGGGCCAATACCAATGAGTACTGGAAATCCTATGGATATGGAAGAAATGGGAGAAGATTACGTATCAGGAAATCCGTTGGAAGAGGGGTATGCGGACAATGCAGATGATGGTAAAACAGCAGACACAGTTTCAGATCAGGAAAATATTCTGGACGAAATGGGAATTACTTCACAGCAAGAAGATATGAAAAATCCAGAAGCTAGTACAGAAAATTATGGACTTGGAGAAGGCGGTGAATTGGTAAAAGGAGAAGAAATTGAACCTACACAGGAACAAGGAAATCTTTCTGACCTGAAGGAAAATTCGGTATCAGAAGTTCCTGCTATGGAAGCAGAAAATACTGGAAGCAGTTATGCAGAAGGTATGTTGGATACAGATAGTATTCCAGTAGAATCTGAAAATGGACAAGAGGTACTGACAGAAGCAGATGGAGCTTTAGATTATCCAAGGGAAGAGGAAACAGCTACATCCGTTGGTATGGATCTGGATGGTGGAACCATTGGTGAAAGTGAAATGGATTTGGAAGGGGTCACAAGCGGCAGTGCTGGAAGGGAATATTCTGCACAGGAAGTTTCAGGCGGAATGGAGACTTCTGGATCTGGCATTTTAAACGAAATTGGAGAAAGTGGTGTTTCGACTTCTAAAGGAGAGTCCGTAATTCCAAAGTTTTCAGAGGAAACAAGGGAACATCCAACAGGTGATTATCTCTCCAGTCAAAATGAGTTTGGACAAGGGGCAGAAAGAAGAATTTCAGATGTTCCGACAACAGGGGAAATGGAAACTAGCGATGTTTTAGGACGAGAGATGCTGATACAAGGACAGAATTTAAGAGAAAGTGTTCTCCCAAACGAGGCAGAAAGAAGTTTGAAACTAGAAGATGGGATTCCAGAAATTCCAAAATCCAGACGTGAATTGCGACAGGGATATGATGAGCGTAAAGACTGGTAGGGAGGTGTAAAATGGCAGAAGAAAGGCATGATACATCACCTCTTGACAATACAGCCAATGCTGCTATCCAGACAGCAAAAACAGCAAAGCAGGCAAAACAGGTTGCAGATGGCATAAAAAATGCAAAAAATGCAGCAAAAGGTGCTCAGGCAGCTTACTCTACGGCAACAGCGGCAGGAGGCAGTGTGGCTGGAAGTACCATTGGAACAGCAATTGCAGGACCTCTTGGAACGGTTGTTGGATTTTTAGTGACAAATAAGACGTTCCAAAAAGTAGTTGCAGCAATTATGGCGGCAATTTTACTGTTCCTATTCATCATTGTGAATTTCATTGGTATTCTGTTTTCCTATCTTGGATTTATGGATGCTAATTCTTTTGCAAATGAAGCGCAGTCAAAAGAACTTGCAGCAATAAGAAGCAGGATTGAACAGGTGCTGGAAGTAGAAGCATACCAAACAGAGCTGCTATCTATTATTTCTCAGGAACATGATATGAAGCTGCAGGAAATACAGGCAGATTATCAGGCAAATTATAGAGAACATAAATTGACAATCGTAGATGAATATGAGACAAGATTAAAAGATAACCTATCTTATTATGTGGGGATTTTACTGATGCAAAAGTGGGACAGCACCACGCGAAAATCTTTTCTCGGATATTCTGGTGGTCTGGACATGAACTTGGATACAGATTTGAGCAGTCCATATGATGCCTTTTTTGAGGAAGCGGCAAATACCTATAATGTACCGGTAGCACTTTTGATTGCAATGGGGAAAGTAGAGTCAAACTTTGATCCTAATGTAGTATCTGGTGCAGGTGCAATTGGCATTATGCAGTTAATGCCTGGAACTGCTGCTTCACTGGGAGTAACAGATCCGTATGATCCTAGACAGAATATCATGGGGGGAGCCAAATACGTTGCAGAGCTTATGGAAATGTTTCAGGGATATGAAAATGCTTTGGAATTGGTTATTGCTGGATATAATGCAGGTCCGCAGGCAGTCATCAATGCCGGATATCAGATTCCACCGTATACAGAAACCCAGAACCATGTAAAAAAGGTAATGGGATATATTCAAATACTGGAACAGCCCAGTGGAACGGGAAGTTCCTCTGATACCGAAGGGAGTCCAGAGGAATTGGAAAAGTCATACCAACTGTTAAAAAATGCGGTGACAGAATATGTGCCGCAATTCTTTTCATGGTCTGTAAGCAATACGGGAGAGCAGTCATCTGTAAAAACAGTCTATTATGTGATAACAGAAGCTGGAAAGACAGAGATTACAAAAGAAACTTATCTGACTTTAAAGGAAAGTGGACAGAATGTGCAGATGGAAGAGCAAGAAGTAGGTGAAAAAACGGTGGAATATACATTGGCTTTACTATTGAGTTCACAGTTATCTCAAAACGGAAACAAGTATGAGTATAAGTATGTACTGGATCAGGGGACATTTGAGTTGGTTTTACGGGTTCTTCAGATTATGCAGGATGGAGTTGATGCGCTAAAGGAAGCAATATTTTCCCTATTTTCATGGACGGATTTTGTGACAGGAGGTGGGGTTGATGATTCATTGATTGGAAATATTGATGTTACCGGAGATAAAATCCGATATGATACGGTTGAAAACTGTGTGAAAGAAGTCACTTATTTTAATCAGACAGAAGAACCGTGGGCAAGCCTTCCTTATGGAACAAGCAATGTTGGTGCTGCCGGGTGCGGACCAACTTCTCTGGCGATTGTAATTTCCACTTTTACTGGCCAGAATGTAACACCGGAAATCACGAAAACTTTTGCAGAGCAAAATGGAGAATATGTACCCAATGTAGGCACCAGTCATTCTTTTGTGAAAAATGCGGCAACTCACTGGGGATTGACTTGTGAACGGGTAGGAAAAGACCGTATGGATTATGTGGTGGAATCCTTAAAAGAAGGAAAACTGGTTGTTGAAATCTGTGAAGCTTATACGATTACCGGAGGAAGTAGTGGACACTTTATTGTACTTACCGGAGTGACCACAGATGGACATATCACGATTGCTGATTGTGCAAGCAGAGAAAGAACTGGAAAACTTTATAGCGTAGAAACCATAAAAAGTTATGGAAGGGATTTGTCGGAAGGAGCTTTTTGGATTATTGGAAAGTAGGAACAAAATGAGTAAAAGAATTGTTTTTGTGCTTATATGTACAATTTTTTGGATGATGTTTTCTGTTCCGGTCATGGCGGTATCTATAGTGGAACTTCCCGTTATCACCAAATGGGAAAATGGAAACGGTTATGATGAAAAAGGAAATCGTCTGGAAGATACATGGGCGTATGATTCTGTCCATGAAGCAGGAAGATATGTCCTGTTTGGGAAGAATGGAGAAGTGTTAAAAAAATCAGAGGATTGGAAAAAGAAAGAGCAAATAAGTGAAAACTTTACAGTGACAAACCAAAATACGGGAATCTTGGCAATACGTGCGGAAGTATATGAGGAATTTTCAGGAACCGTGAAGGGGAGTGTAAAGGAGAAAAGCGGAATAGAATATTTGTTTGAACTGTGTGAAGCCAATCAGTATAGTACAAACTTAGAACTGGCACCTGGAGATTATCACTTATCTGTAGATGCAGTGGAGAAGGAGCGTCTGTATAGAGTACTATATGACGAAGCGAAATTTAGTATGCAAGAAGCAGAAGTAAAAATTGAAAACCTTCAGGTAACAGGGGAATGTATTGGAATGGCAACAGACACAGAAGATATGCGATCATCTGCAAATGCGCCACAGACAGAAAAAATGGAAACCGATGGAGTTTCAGAAGAGCTGTTAAAGACTATAGGAAAACTTATTATTCCTGTAGTGATTATTTCCCTTGGGGGATATCTGTTTGTGCGGAAGAAAAAGCAACCATATACATAGGAGGCAGAAAATGTCAGAACGAGAAAAAGTAGATACATATACCATACCGCCTAATTTTGCGGAATCAGGAAAATGGTTTTCCGGAAGAGTAAGTGCGGGGAATGTAGTTGAAGCGGCAGTGATGTCGCTTATTTTATTAAAAATTTTGCTGCAAGTACCGGTGGATGGCAGAACCAAAATTTATCTGGGAATTATATTTATTCTTCCAGTTGTCATTTTTGCTGTGATAGGTGTGCAGGGAGAACGATTGACAGCCTATTTGTTTCATATTTTATGTTTTTTAAAAAATAGAAGAGTTCTTACAACACCAAGCGGGAGGTATCAGTTGGAGAGAAAACGGCGGATAGAAAGAAGAGAGCATAAACGCCGTAAGAAAGGAGGAGATAATCATCAGTCAGGAAATAAAGGAACTGGAAGAACGGTTAAAAGAGGCAAAAAAGGAAGAAAAACGTCAGCAAAAAGAAAAGAAAATTTTGGAGTCGGAACAAAAGAAAGCTGAAAGGCGGCAGTTATTGGAAGAGGAAAGGATACGAAAACAGCAGAAGAAAGAAGAACATCAACTGCAAAAGCAGCTTAATCAAGCAGAGTATCCGAGAAAACCAGTAAGAGAAAATACGCAGTCAGAGATACGGAGAAAGAAAAAATCAGAAGAGTTAGAAGAAAAACAGGATTTTCTTCCAGTTACATGGGCATCCTCTTATCTTCCGATTGAGAAAATAAAAGATGGGATTATTTATACAGCAGATCACCGGTATGTGAAAATTGTAGAAGTCCTGCCGATTAACTTTCTGCTCCGTTCTCCAAGCGAACAGAGAAACGTTGTATTTTCTTTTTTGAGTTATTTAAAGATTGCACCAGTCAAGCTGCAGTTTAAAGTTATTTCCAAAAAGGCCGATATTTCGGAATATTTGGAAAAAATACAGCAGGAGATTGAGGCAGAAGAAGACGAACAGTGCAGGGTCCTTCAAGAAGATTATGCACGTCTCATCCGTTCTATAGGTACCAAAGAAGCGATTACAAGACGATTCTTTCTGATTTTTGAGTTTCAGTCTTATGATGGGAACCGTAAACCAAAAGAAAAAGAAGTGTACCAGTATATGCGGACAACAGTGCAGACTGCAAAAAAATATCTGGCGATATGTGGCAATGTAGTATTAGAACACGAAAACGAGTCCCGCTTTTGTGTAGAATTGTTTTATCAGTTGCTGAATAGAAGGACAAGTGTAACCGTTCCTTTTTCAGAACGGATAAAATTGGTTACCCAGTGGTATCAGGAGGAGAATGGAAAAGAGAGTCTTCCCCATATTCCGGTAACCGAATTATTTGCCCCAAAGACATTGAATTTTAAGCACAGGAACTGTGTGGTATTTGATGGGGTATATCATACCTATTTGTATATTCCTTCTGGAAAATACCGAATGCGAGTTCCGGCAGGCTGGATTTCTCTGATTATCAATGCGGGTGAAGGAATTGATGTTGATGTGTTTTTCTTTAAGCAGGATAAAGGAAAAAGTGTGGAGCGTATTGGACGAAGGATACGTCTGAATCGCTCAAGATTAAAAGAAACTTATGACACCAATAGCGATTTTGATGATCTGTCAGAGTCTATACGTGCCGGTTTTTACCTAAAAAAAGGGCTAAGTGGAAATGAAGAACTATATTACATGTCTATGCTGATTACCATTACCGGTTATACAGAAAAGGAAGTGGAGTGGCGTGCGAGGGAAATGGCAAAACTGTTAAATTCACAGGATATCGGAACTGCAAAATGTACATTCTCTGAAGAAAAGGCATTTTTATCGTCCCTTCCACTTTTGAATCTGGACAAAAACTTATACCAGAAATCAAAACGAAATGTTCTGACTTCCGGTGTTGCAGCGTGTTATCCTTTTGTAAGTTATGAAATGTCAGATCGGGACGGGATATTAATGGGAGTGAATAAAGCCAACAATTCCCTTGTAATCGTTGATATTTTTAACAGTGAAATTTACAAAAATGCGAATATTGCGATTCTGGGAACCAGTGGTGCCGGAAAAACATTTTGCCTGCAGCTTATGGCTTTGAGAATGCGTAGGAAAAATATTCAGGTATTTATTATTGCACCGGAAAAAGGACATGAACTAGCAAGGGCATGTAAAAATATAGGTGGGGCATATTTGAAGATTGCCCCAGGTTCCCAATATGGAATCAATATCATGGAGATACGGCCAAGTGATCAAAGTGCAAGGGTAATTTTAGACGGACAGGCTTCAGAGCGTTCAGAACTTGCTATGAAGATTCAGAGCCTGCATATTTTCTTTACTATTTTAATTCCGGATATTACCCATGAAGAGCGTCAGCTCTTGGATGAGGCGTTTATCATTACATATCAGAAGAAAGGGATTACTCATGATAATGCAAGCTTGTGGAATCAGGAACAACCAGGGAAGTATAAAGAAATGCCAATTTTGGGAGATCTTTATCAGGTGCTTTTGGAAAAAGAAGAAACCAGACGTATGGCAAATATTTTAAACCGGCTGGTAAATGGTTCTTCTTCGAACTTTAATCATCAGACAAATATAGATTCTGATAACAAATATATGATACTGGATATTTCAGAAATGCAGAGCGACTTGGGACTTGCTACCTTTACGGCCTTGGATTTTGTATGGTCAAAAGCAAAAGAAGACCGTACAAAAGAAAAGGCTATTTTTATTGATGAATGTTGGGCACTTTTATCAACAAACGAATTGACGGCAAATTATATTCTTGAAATTTTTAAGACGATACGTGGGTATGGAGGCGCTGCGGTATGTGCCAGTCAGGATTTGGAAGACTTTTTCTCTTTAAAAGGCGGAAAGTATGGAAAAGGTGTCTTAAACAACACAAAGACAAAGATTATTCTGAATCTGGAGCATAAGGAGGCAGAAGTCGTAAAAAAGGAATTGGATTTGTCTGAAGCAGAGATGCTTGCTATTACCCGATTTGAGAGAGGAAATGCACTGATTTCCACTAATAATAACAACTTGTTAGTAGAATTTAAGGCAAGCCGGTTAGAAAAAGATTTGATTACAACAGACCGGAAAGACTTAAAGGAACTTAAGGAACGGTTGGAGAAGTACGGGGAAACAGCCTATGAGAAAGGGGGAATGTCCAAATGATTGTAGAGGTATCGTAACCATAAAATGCGTATAGATTACGCAATCAGAAATTCAGGTTGATAGAATACGCAATTTATACGCAATCCTAAAATGGAAAGGAGAAAAATTTTGGAACATGTAACAAATCAAAAACAGGTAGAACGTCAGATACTGGAACTTGTTAAAACTTATAATGTCTTATATAAAAGGCAGATTTATGCTTTTTTTGCAGTAGATGGAAAAGAGAAATTTGTAGGAAAAGCACTGCACACGTTATTGAAAGAACATTTGATTTATATAAACGAAGTCACAAAAACGGTATCCCAACATGAAGATGCCTATCAGTTGCGGGAAAAAGGCACATTAAAAGCATTCTGGGTTCTTCTTTCTTTGATGGAACAGAAAAAAATCGAACGACATTTCTTGGCAGAAAAGGAAGAGTATCCAATTCGTATTGTATTTGTGGGGAATGCGGAAATTTACGATATTCTTTATATATCGGAAGCTGAGATCCAACTGGTAAATCAGTTGTTTTCCAGACAGAAACTGGACGGGTGTGGACATGTTGTTATTGTGGAAAATCCGGAAGAAATCCCACAGATAGAAATCCCAAATGTGATAGGTTTTTGTACGGTGCAGGAAGAAGAAGGAGGGGTGGAATATTATAGGAGGGAATAGCGAAAAAGAAGGAATACAAAGACTAAAAGAACAATTGGACGAGGGACAGAAAACGGCAGGATATGTGGAATCCATGCTTGCAGAAGCACGCAATCTATTACAGGTGTATGCCAGGAAGTGCGTCAATATTCATTTTGAGAACTTGAATGATATGGTGCTGGAAGCCGCAAAGAGCTCTGAAATCCTGACAGAAAAGATGCGGAATCTTGTTCTCCAGATGACACTTGATAAGAGAAAATATGAGCAATACCAATCGGATCTGGTATTGATACATGGGATTGAGATTGCGTATGAAGAGAATATTCTAAGTATTTCCCTTCCAGCACTGATACCGCACCGGAAAACAGAGTATACAAATTACATTTATAAACCGTTGTATACAGCTTTTCAACACTGGTGTATCGAACGGGCAGAACAGAATAAAGAGATACCGGAATACAGAGCATGTACCGTCTGCTTTTCTCATATTTATGATTGTAAACGCCCGATATATAGGGTACGAGATCATGACAATATTGAAGAGAAGCATGTGTTAGATGTGATATCTAATTTCTTCCTGACATCCGATAGTGGATGCTATACAAATGTGTATCACGAAACACGGTTGGAAGATGTGGAACGCACAATGATTTATCTGTTGACACCGGAAAAATTTCCGTTGTGGCTTTACGAAAAACAGCAAAATCTGGTATCGAAAAATTGACAGAGAACACATACTGAAATTTCGATAAGATAATATGACGGGTTTTTCCGTAAATTAAAGCAAAAGGAAGTGGAAAAGGCAGGTGGGAAATACCCAGGTATGAGAAGGATAGGGTACAGAGATGGATAAATGGGAGACATTGGAAAGAAAGGAAAAAAAGGGCGATATACTCCTGAAAATGATTGCAATTTCAGGAGAGATGCCGGCGAATTTGCCGGAGAAAATTGTGGGTTCTAAATCCTATACAGCCAGTCTGATTACCGACTTAAAGAAAAAAGGATATCTTCTTTTACGGTATAGAGAAGGACTGCGTGGATATGTTCTGGGAAAGAAAGGGAAAAATTATCTTTTGCAGGATTATCGTCAAGAGGTTGGAAGTTATCTTATAGGGGCAAGCGAGACAAACCATGTGAAATCAGAACTGGAAAAGCGGTTACGCCTGCACCGCATGAGTCAGATATGGGGGTACTTTTTTATGCATGGGAACCTGATTTTTGCAACAGAGAAGCCTAAGATTTTTACACAGGATTGTTACGGGAAAACATCTTTGGGGACCTATTATGGGAGTCAGGAATTAAAGCAGGGGACGGATCAGGTTAAGGGTTCCAGAGCCTGTGGCCTCTACATGAAAAATGAGGAAGTTTTTGTGGTTTACAACAGTATGGGGAATCTGATGAAATGGTCAAAGAAAATGGAAACAGCTATGCGGTGTTGGGTAGAACGCAATTTGCTGAAGACAGGAATTACATGGCAAGGAAAAGCCATTTTGTTCGGAGACTCCATGAAATTATTGAGAAAGATACTCCTTAGCAGTGGTGGTGTGAAACAGGAGCTGTTCCAGACGGATGATGTGTATGAACAATATTATTTTGTGCCGCAAGACAAGGAGGGGGCTTATCTTCAAATAGAGCTGCTTACAGATAAGGAGAGAAGTCATGCCTTTTCCACTTTTTTAGAGACCATACTAGACGAAGTGGAAAGAAACGAGTTCCCGATTTATGCGGGGCTGAAAAAGGGAATTCCTGTTTATTTTGTATATGAACTGGAACTGAGAAAACTTCAAATGGTCAAACAGGATATGGAAAGACGCGGAAGGGGTATGGCAGTATGCTTTGATTATCAACAGGAACTGCTAAAAGATTATTATGGAGAGGGGGTGGAGATAATGGTACTGGATTGTGAAAAGGTAAAGCAGTATCTGTTGGCTATGGAGGTGTAGGCAGGTATGGTTTCTATGGAAGCACTATAGGAGGTGACGGAGACCATGCAGGATCAATTTCGGACTGGAAGTGTGACTGTGGATAGAATGAGCCGCCTACATATTTCAGGAAATATCATACCGGTTACCTGGTATAAAACCATTCGAAAATCAACAGGAAAGCCCAACTTAAATGCAATCATCATTTTGGCGGATATTGTATATTGGTACCGTCCGACAGAAGTGCGTGATGAAATGACAGGAGAACTTGTAGGATTGAAAAAGAAATTCCATGCAGATCTTTTGCAGCGAAGTTATCAGCAGATTGCAGACCAGTTTGGGATTACGAAAAGAGATGCAACAAATGCGGTAGTAGAACTGGAAAAAATGAAAGTGATCAGACGTGTTTTTCGGACACTTCATGTAAATGGGCAGCAAGTGCCAAATGTATTGTTTTTAGATTTGAACGTGGACATATTGGAAGCCCTTACCTATCCGGATCACGAGCAGGGGTGTCACTTAAATGGGGGATACCCCTCCCTGAAAAAGGAGACAGGTATCACGGATACCGGGGGAATGGAGTCTCCATTTTGGGAGAGAGAGGTATCCTATATCGGTGAGACAAATACAGAGAATACAAACAGAAAATTCAGTACAGAGAGTTCCTCTTTGTTTCAAATCGAAAAGGAAGTCAGGGAACAGATTTCTTATGGGGCTTTAAAACATGATAATCCCTATAATATGCAGATTGATGAATTGGTAGGTATCCTGGTAGATGTGAAAACCTGTTCTGCAAAAACGATTCGGGTAAATCGGGAAGACAAGCCAGCTGAGATTGTAAAAGCACAATTTCAAAAAATCGGAATGGAGCATATACAGTTTGTTTTAAATTGTATGGAGAAAAACACAACAAAAGTTACGAATATGCGGGCTATGTTGATCACTGCTCTCTATAATTCTGTAAATACGATTTCCAGTTACTATAGCAGTCTCTATAACTACCACAGATCATACGGTGTATTAGAAAAAGGAGAGGAGGAATAGAACGAAAGAGAAAAAAGAACAGGGAGACAGATGCAAGAAAATCGGTTTTGGTGTTCTGCTTGCCACATTAACTGTCTATTTTGGAGGTTTTTTAGAAAGGTTGTCTCATTCAGTTGTAGTACTAAACCCGTTTGTATGCATTTGGAGAGGCTTTACAACAGCAACAGGACTTCAAAGTTCCGTAGTAGCATTTTTATGTATGCTGCTTTTGGGTATGCTCATTATCTGGAGAGGAAAGGAAAAGGATATTTCAGAAACAGATGAACGGAACTTTGATTATTCGGTAAAGGGAACCTATGGTACAGCCGGATATATGAAGCCGGAGGAACAAAAAGAAATTTTAAACGCAGACCAGAACTTACAAGACGTTCTGGGGATTATTTTTGGAAAGGATTTAGAAAATGGAGAATACGTAAGCCTTCCGATAGATTCCAGACTGAATAGGAATCTAGCAGTCTGTGGCAGCCAGGGAAGTATGAAATCAAGAGCATTTGCAAGAAATATGGCATTGCAGTGTGTGCGTCGTGGAGAGTCCATGTATCTTACCGATCCAAAATCAGAGTTGTATGAAGATTTAGCAGGATATTTGCGGGAAGAGGGATATATTGTAAAACAGTTAAATCTGATAGACCTTGTAAACAGTGATGCCTGGGACTGTCTTGCGGAAATTGATGATGGAAGCCTGATAGATGTGTTTGTTGATGTCGTGATCCGGAACACAACTGATAAATTTGACCATTTTTATGATAACGTAGAAATGGATTTGCTGAAAGCGCTGTGCCTGTATGTATATGAAGAATATCCAGTGGGGAAAAAAACATTTCCAGAAGCATATAAACTGCTGCTGAATAAATCGGTAGAAATGCTAGATGCTATCTTTGAACGTCTGCCGACAACACACCCGGCAAGAGGACCATATCAGCTTTTTTCAAAGGCAGAAAAGGTAAAAGGAAATGCGGTATTGGGACTTGGAACCCGTTTGCAGATTATGCAGAATAAACTGGTACAGCAGATAACCAGTCATGGGGATTTTGACCTGACACTTCCGGGAAAACAAAAGTGTGCTTATTTTTGCATTACATCAGATCAGGATTCTACATATGATGTTTTGGCAACACTGTTTACCTCATTTCTTAGCATCAAATTGGTGAGACTGGCAGATCGAATGGAAGATCGGAAACTTCCGGTTCCCATGTGCTTTATCTTAGATGAATTTCCGAACATCGGAGTGATTCCGGATTTTAAAAAGAAATTGGCAACCGCACGAAGCAGGGGAATCGGCATGAGTATTATCTTTCAGAATATCCCCCAGATGATGAACCGATATCCGGAAGGACAATGGGAAGAAATACTTGGCGGTTGTGATATGTCTTTATTTTTAGGGTGCAATGATATGACAACTGCTACTTATTACAGTTCCCGTTCTGGAGAGATTACGGTTTCCGTTGCATCTATGCGGAAAAGCTATTATACTATACGCATGACAGATTATGTGCCGGAATACGCAGAGACTTCTTCCGTAGGAAAAAGAATGCTGCTGCTTCCTGATGAAGTATTACGTTTTCCCATTGATCAGATGCTTTTGATTATCCGGGGACAGAAAGTGCTAAAACTTCGGAAAATGGATTATACGGAACATCCAGATGCAAAACATCTGAAGTTGGAAAAAACAAATGAACATATTCCGAAATGGTATCGGGAAATGGAAGCAGAAAAAAATCAGTTTCAGATATTGGAGCAGGAGAGGGAAGAGGTTGAGCGTTTTGAAAGAAAACAGGCAGAAGAAAGCAGGGAAGAACAGGAATCGGAACCTCTGACATTACAAGGGGAACCGCCGAAAAAGTCTGTAAGGAAAAATGAAAAGCAGACAACTGTATACAAAGTAGAAGATTTGTTTCAGAAAAGTACAGATGGAGGTGGAGATTAAGGCTGTATGAATATGGAGAAAAATGCACTGGTAAAATATACTTTTTTAAAATTGCTCTTAAGAGAATTTGGGATCTACATCAGGGAAACAGAAGTAGAAAAGGCTGACTTGGCAAAACAGTGTGTGGAGATTTATGATACACCGGAAGAATTCTATGAAAAGACAAACTGGGATAAAGACAATCCAGAGCAGAGCAGTTTCCAGTATTTGGAGGAGAATCAAATCTGCCGGAGAATCCAGGGAAAAATCTGGTATTTTTCCCGTATCCGGTGGGAAGAAGGTTTAAAAAAGTTGGAAAATTGAAAAGCGATTGCAAAAATAAGAAATTGCGATAACATTGCAACACAATCGGAATTGACAGGCAAAACGGAATGTTTTATGATGATAGTGTAAATAATCAGGCACAGAAAGCAGCCAGAGGGCTGTTTTTTTGTGCCTTTTTTGATGAAGAAAAGGAGGCTATATATGGCAGAAACAAAAACAACAATTACAGAAGAAATGAAAAATGAAATTCCAAGAGCAGTTACACAAAATTCAATTCTGACAATTGAAGTGGATGCAGCTGTTGAAAGTACCCAAGAAAAAGAAGAAGCAAAATGGCACCAGTTGCTAAATGCACAGAGAACCCGAAAAATACTGACTGGTCCGTTAAGCGGTATCGAAAAACTGGAAAGCGGTTGGACAGTAGCAGTTACCTATTTCAACGGTTATCGAATTTTAATCCCCATGTCTGAAATGATGATTAACTTAAAAGGAGATGGAAGAGAGAATGCAGACACGCTGAACCGTCAGGTAAGGATTGCCAATAACATGCTTGGGGCAGATATTGATTTTATCATTAAGGATTTAGATGAAACGTCTAGAAGTGTAGTTGCTTCCCGAAAGGATGCGATGATGCGGAAACGACAGATTTTCTATTTTACAGATAATGAAGAAGAGCAGCCAATGGTTTATCCTGGAAGGATTGTGGAAGCAAGAGTGATTGCGGTAGCGCCCAAAGCAGTCAGGCTGGAAGTATTTGGCGTAGAATGTTCTGTACGTGCAAGAGATATGGCTTGGGAATGGATGCCGGATGCTACAGAGAAATTTCAGGTAGGAGATCTAGTGCTTGTCTGTGTGAATAAAATAGAAATGCCAGATGCTGAGAATATGACTGTATCTGTAGACGCAAAGGGAGCAACGGAAAATACCAATAAGGACAATTTAAAGAAATGTCACCGTCAGGGAAAATATTCTGGTATTGTGGTTGATGTTTATAAGGGAACATATTTTATCCGATTAGATCTTGGGGTAAATGCTATTGCTCATGAATGCAATATGGCTTCTCTGCCGGGAAAACGGGACAAAATTGGATTTGTGGTGACACGAATTAATGAGACATCTGAGGTGGCAGAAGGTATTATTACAAGATTAATAAAAAAATATTCTTAAAAATGAAAAAATTTTGAAAACCTATTGAACCAGGAAAACCAAATTTTTTATAATGCATGATATAGACTAAAACAGAAAGGGGAAATTCGATGAAGCGAAAGAAAAATAGAAAACAACTTCCAGAAGTAATCTGTCCATATTGCGGGAAAAAGGCAGTTTTAAGACCAGCTTCCTATCTATATGGAGAAAAAAGAATTTTCACCCCGGAAACAATGTTTTACGTGTGCAGCGGTTATCCAGACTGCAATGCTTATGTTTCGGCGAACCAGAAAAATAACAGACCACTGGGGACTATGGCAGATGGGGAACTTCGAAACCTTCGGATACAGGCACATCGTGCATTAAGGGAAATTTGGACACAGGGATATATGACAAAAAACAGTACTTATCATTGGCTAAGTGGAAAACTAGCACTTCCAGAGAAGGAAACACATGTTGCTATGTTTAGTACATATCGCTGTATGGAAACCATACGCTTAGCCAATGAACTGCTGGAAGAACGAAAAGAGATGGAAAAAAGAGAACAAAAAGGCAAGCCGAAAGGAGAAACAGAATCGCATGATATTAAAAGCCACGGAACACGATATGTATCGGCTTCTGGACTATAAAGAAAAATGTCTGATAAAAGCAGGGATTTGTTTGGGAATTTCTGGATTTCTTGGACTTTTCCTGCTTTTTACCCATTGCCTTTGGGAGAGCATCTGCGTATTCCTGCTTTTTATGAGTTGGGGATTTTATCTGGTTAAGGAAGCACTGGAAGCAAATGGAAGGATCATGCAGACGAAAGGCTGTTATATGAAACTGGAAGAGGACTGCCTGGTAATCCGACAGCCACAGAAAAATGAACATTACGAAGTCTGTCGGATTTTTTACAGGGAAATGGAAAAAATCGTTGAAGGAAGCCGTAAAGGGATTCCAGAATTTTATATAGTAATCCGAAAAATGAAAGAGGAAGAACAGGATAGTTTTATTTTACTTGACAAAAAAGAAAAGGAAACCCTTATTTTTCAGGTGCGTTCTTTTGGATATGATAAAGAAGCATTTCAGAAATTTTATTTAAAACTGCGGTGGCTTGTACCTGGAAAAGTACGGATTATTGGAACAAAAAAGCAGACTGTATGGAAACAGAAACCCAAAAAGCATTTACTAGGGCCGGCATTTGCCGGCTTTCTTTTTTATTTGTTACCTAAAGTTGCTATGTGTTTCCTTTTATAGTCAAGAAATACGAAAAAGAAATGGAGATGGATATGCAAAAAAAATGGAGGCATCATTTGGAAAACATAATGCAATATGTGATAAAAAAATCAGAGGGGACAGGAGAAATCCCTTTTCTATTTCGAGAGAAAATGTGTAAAGCAGGACTTTTCTCTTTTTTTATTGCCGTGGTTGGCACATATATGGGGCTGCAGTTTGATGAAATAAGCTTTTTGATTTTGACCTGGATATTGGCAGTGTTTTCTTTTTGGCAGATTTTTCGGTTTTTAAAGATTGGAAAAACAGAGAAATATGAGATGTTGGAAGCACAGGTTCTTGCAATTAAGGGAAAACACTATCCGTGCAGGAACTATCAGGTAATTGTCCAGGATAAAGCAGGAAAAAGTATCCGGATTTGGATTCCAAAGGAAAAGCATTTTATGGTGGGAAAGACTTACCGTTTCTATTTCAATAAAATGGAGCAGATTCCGGAAAAAACAGACCAAGTAAACGAGTGTAGATATGAAATTTTTTATGGGATGGAAGAAATCCAACAGGAAGAACGGTGAAAAAAGTGTGGTTCGAATCCACACTCTTCCTTTCGTGTCGCCATGCACGAAATAATTTAGAAAAGGAGAGATGACTATGGCAGGAAAAGAAATGAAAGGAACTGTAAAGTGGTTTAGTGCAAAGAGAGGATATGGTTTTCTTGTAGATGCAGATGGTATCGATTACTTTGTACATTACAGTGAGATCCAGTCAGAAGGTTTCAAGACCTTGAAGAACAATATGGAGGTATCTTTTGTAGCGGAAGAAGATGAAAAAGGACGAAGCCTTGCAAAATGTGTGGTTCCACTTTTGGAAGAATCACCAAAAGAAGAATAACTGACTGGAAAGGAGCAGATACAAAATGTTTCTGCTCCTGATTGAAAAAATGAAGTGTGTAAATAAGAAGAATTCGTATTTACTACTAAATATATGAATGTATAGATTGACATATACCATATATTGTGTTAATCTTTAAATGACTTCATTTTATATGGATAACACAAAATTTCCATAAGTCAAATTTTGTTCCGGAACCAAAGCCGGAAGAGAGCTTTTAACAATCGTTTTAAAACGCATAGATCGACAGACACAAAAAGACAATGGTTCTTTTTTGTGTCTTTTTTTGTGCGTGAAAGGAGGAAGACATGAAAATAAACAAAGAGGAAGGAGAAGAGGAATGTGTCAAAGAAACAATGTACAGCAACCAAGAAGCCAGCAGAAAATAAGAAACATGTTTGAAACGCTTATGTTTTTAGAAAAACAACTGGAAGGACAATCTGTCATTCAGGATGCAGATACGGTGCTCGCAGATATTTTAGAAGATGTAGATTTTGAAATTACCGGAATTGCAGCCGATCTTTTGAAGATACATCAAAACAGTAAAGACCGGGAATCAGTGGAAACTTGTTTTGAAATCTTGACAGGATGGACAATACCGGATTATCTGAAAAAATGCATTGCTACAATCCTTGAACAGAAAAATAAGGCAGTTTCAAATGTGAAGGAAGGTCTGCTGTATCAGGGAATGCACTTTATTCCAGTAGGGAAAAAGGAAGAGAAAGGAGAAGAATGCTATCTTCCCGTGAAGAAGATTTCAAATGATGAGAAAGAAATAGACAGGCTGCAGAAAGTACAGAAACAGACAGGCTTTGATGTGTTTCTTTGTCTGGAAAATTATCGGTTGTATCTTATAAGGAACAGAGATGTTTTTGTATATCTGCCAAATGGAAGGAGGCGAATGTATGCAGACAAGTATTCTGTGGGAAGGGAGTCTGCCAAATAAGGAGGAAATGGAACACATGAAACGGGAAGGCTATCAGTTCCGGTCAGTAGACGGTGGATGGAAGATTTGTCTGAAACTGCATCATACACCTACGGGACAATGGTTTGCAGACAATTTCTCAAAATCATTTTCGAAAGAAGTGGAATTGCATCAATATCTGGAACAGGTTGAGAAACATGCAACATGGTTTGAAGTTCCAAGTAAAAAGCTGCGTGTATATGAAGCAGGACAAATATTAGAAAATCCGAAAAATGAAGATGAATGTATCTGTATGGAAGTATTGAAAGATACCAAAAAACATTCACACCTTTTGTTGAAAACGGATCAGGAAGAAGTTTACCAGCTGGGAAGTTCTGCAATTCCGACCTTAGAAAACCGGGCACGAATCAGCGGTGCGGCATTGTCAAATGTAAGACCTGCTGTACTTGCAGAAATATTGAATCAATGTCTGAAAGTTGCAAAAGGGAAAGCATTACTTCGTGTTTCAGAAGGAAAGGTACGTGCAGTACACTCGGCAGAAAAAAATGGGTACCAAGTATATCCCTTACCAGAAGTATTTATGCTTGCCAGTGTTTACATACGTGGAGAGTATAAAAAGAGCACCTTTTTAGAAGGCTATGCAGACCAGACCATGGTATCGGCCACCTGGCAGATCGAAGATCAGCGCTTGGAGGAAGTGTATGGAGAAATCATGGAAAAGTATGGGAAGCAGGTAAAGGAAAAACTGACAGCGACCATACGCATTACGTCCTCTGATGTAGCAGCATCCGGTGCTAATATTTTCTACAGTCTGATGGAGGGAAAACGAAAGATTGCACTTGGAACAGATATGCGGATGCGGCACAACAACTCCGTAGAATTTCAACAATTTACGGAAAATCTGCTATCAACCTTTGAATGCTATAAAAATGCGCTGAAAGGAACTGTAGAAAAACTGTGTGCTATTTCCATAGAGTATCCGGTCAATACCATAATCGGAATCATGACAAAACAAGGGTTTGGAAAAAAGAATGTTGCAGAGATTGTGGATCGTTATAAAGCAACCTTTGGTAATGTACCCTGTACGGCATACGAAGTGTATTGTGGGATTGGAGAAATCCTTTTCCTTGCACAGAGTAAAGGGGTATCTGGCAGAGCTATGGTGGAACTGGAAGAAAAAGTTGCCAAATGCCTGAGTATGAAGTGGAGAGAATATGACATTCCAGGTGATCTTGTATATTAAGAATCCTCAGAAGAAAGGAGAAAAACTTTATGGAGATAAAATGGAACGGGCAGACAATAGAAAATCTGTTGGTAGGAACTTATTTGAATAGCCTGTGTATTTCATTAAAAGAGAAAGAACTTTTGGTGGAAATGGAAAAATGGGAAAAGCCTATTTGTGACAGATTTACATTTTTGTGTCTGAGTTGGATGAAGGAATTATCTACTTTTATAACTACAGATGCAAGAAATGAAGCTTCCGTCATACTTGCGAAAAAAATTTTTGAACATAACATAGAATTTCCGGTACTAGAAGAAAAACATGGAGAAACAAGAGAGTATCCTGAACTGAAAAGTTTAAATGCAAATGAGGTAGTAGCTGTTTTAGCCGTATATTTAGAAAAAGATGCAGCAAATGGGTATCAGGAATTTCTCTTAAAACTTCGGAAAGAACACCGTACTTTGCAACAGAATTTCACCAGATTTGCAATGAGGTGGCTTCGGGATGCAGCAAAGGAAGATACGAAACTTTCCTGGATCCGAGAAATTAAAATTGGGCTGCCATGTATATAGGAGAAAAGAATATGGGTTACAAAAAAGGAAAGAAAGAACTTGGCATTTATTATGCAAAAACGCTGGTTTCCATTGCAGAAGAGATTTCTGCTAAAAATGCCGGTAAAGAGAAAGCGGGAATACAGAAAATCTTTTCTGTTTTGCAAAGGCGTGGAGGGACAGTCAGCAAAAATATGACCTATCTGGTTACACACTGGATCTATAGGCTGTCGTTATTCACACCATGGGAAGAGAAAGAATTGTGGGCAGTGGATATGGCAAAGGAAGTATTCTCCTGTCCTATGACGCTTCCAACATGCAGAAGAAAGAATATTTTCAGAATACGGAAAATCAAAGGAGAACCAGAAAAGCAGCTGGAAATCATTTTAGGTCAGTTGACAGACTCTGAAAAAGATCGGTTTATGAAAGCATTCTGGTTGGAACTCGTAACTATGGATAAGGAGAAGCAGCAGATACTCACAGAATTTTTATTAGAGTGGCTGTGGGTGGAATGTGAGAAAGAGCAGACAATGGAAAAGATACGGTATTGGGCATCTTCATACTGTCTTCCATTTGTATAAAAAACAAACAGAAAAGGAGAAAAAGAATATGAGAAATGTACCAAATTGGGCAAAGGGCAATGCATTTGCAAAACGATTTTTCAAATGGCTTAGAAAAAAGAACAATCCAGCTCTTCTGACAGGAGATGCGGTGTTTACTAAGGTTTCCAGTCGAGGTTTTACTTTTGTGTATATGGGACCAGACATGGAAAATAGAGCTAGTCACTTATATCAGGGCATGGATTTTGTCGGACTTTTTAACCAGAAGACTTTTGAATTTACAGATGTTGCATATTCTCTGCGTACTTTGCTAAATATCCCAGAAGGGAAAAAATTCCGCTTCCAACGTGGCTGTATGCATTGTTTGGAACATAAAGTTCAGGAGTATGCACAAAAGAAACTGGAGAAGGAAAACAAGGAGATTTCAATTACCGCAGTTGAAAGAGCAGCAGTTGCATGGAAATATCGAGAACTGATTGAACAGGCTGCAGCAGATGTGATCTTTGAAGAAGTATCTGTGACAGACCAGATGATTCCACAACTGGAATTTGCTTTTAATGGAGAAACATATGTGTTCGATAACCGGCTGTATTTTCGTTATTTAAAAAAGCGTAAGACTGTTATTCGGAAATTAGGAATAGCTTGGGCGAGAGAACTACAGCATCGGGAAATCATGCGCCGGATTTTTGAAGCAGAAGTAAACAGTAAGGTGCAACTTTTATTGAAGAAACAGCCAGAACGGATTGAAAAAATCAGGACACTGAGAAATGCGTTGGAAAAAGTACATCATACTGTAATCGTAGTTGTTAGAGGGAAACAAGGTGTTTTTGAATATTTCCATATCGATGCAGAGGTGTTAAAAAATACAAACGGAAAGTACCCGCTTAGTCAGATATCCGGACAAGAAAGGAAACGTCTGAAAGAAAAGTATGGGGCAGATAAAATCTGGGATGTAGAAGAGATTTATCAGGTAGGGGCAAGGAATATCTGGTATTACAATGTTATGGCCGAGCAGAAACAGGCTGCTTAATGAAAAGAATAGGAGGACAAAGGATGGAAAACAAAGAAACGATGAATTTACAGCAAAAATTGATTGCAATATCAAATGAAATGCCCAAACTATTAAAAAAGCATTATTCAGACGAAGTAGATTACGATTTTGTAAAGATTGATGATATCTTTGAACTTTTAAATCCAGCGTTTACAAAGTATCACATCTGTTTGCAGGAATTGGAAGAAACAGATGCAACTTACAGCAAAGTTGATGGCAGTTGGATTTATACGGCAAAACTTACCTTCTTTATTGTCAATGCAGATTGTCTGAATGAAAAAGAACGGGTGAGTATCCAATTGGTAGGCGATCATCTGGATTCACCTGCAAAAGCGAAAGGGGCAGCATGGACGTATGGGTTTAAATACTTCTTTTTATATAAATTCCGTATGAAACAGGAAACAGAAGATCCAGATATGAAAGGTACACCACCAAATGGGCCGGACAAATCGAAAGGAAATGCAGAACAGAAAAAAACAGAAGTGCCGGTAAAACCAAAGAAATCAGCGAAAGAGTCTTCTGATGTAATAGCAGACAGCCCTTTATCACAACCACCAGTGACAGATATGAATCAAAAGAAGGAAAACATCAAACAAGTAGATTTTCTTCCAGATCCTGCAGATTTTTTGAAAGAAAACGAAGCAGAAGATACAGGAGAAGATGCAGAATGTCATGAGGTTGAGAGGGAAGAACAACAATCCTTGGAAGTGACGGAAACATCGGGATCTTTGAACACAGAAGAAGAGACAAAAAATTTAGGAGATATGCCGACAGAATTTTTGGAGAGCGATGATGAAGGAACATCTGAGAATCCTCCTACAAAAGATTTGAAAACCGATAAAGCAGTACAGGAACCTGAGAAAAAAGAAAATGTTTCAGGAGAAAAGATCAACGAGGAAAAGAAGGAAGAAACAAAAAGTTCTTCTTTGAAGTCTCAAAAAAATGAGGAAGATTTTGGACAGATGAATCTTTTGGATTTTTCAGCACATCAGCCGGAACCATCCGAGAAACAGGAGACAAAAAGCAATGAGGCAAAAACAGCAGAAGGGTCCCGAGAGACTGATAAAGAAGCGGATAGGAAAGAGGGCGCTATTATTTCCGGGCATTCAGAAGATTTTGAAGAGGTAAAAGAAGAAGTTCCTTTTGAAGAGGTAGATGAAGATGACTTTTTCTTGCAGTTACAAAGAGATATGGAAAGTGAAATGGAGAAGACCCCCCTGACGATAGAAGAGGCAAAAAAAGTAATCTGTCCTTATGCGTTGTTTGAAGGAAAAACATTTGGGGAAATGCTTGGAACAGAAGCAGGTTACCGGCAGTTGCAATGGTTTGCAAAGGAATACAGAGGTTCAGATTTTAAGATGAAAGAAGCAGCACAGCTTTTATTGGAAGGCTGTGAACAGAAAGCTGCTTAAAAAGTTAAAGGATAAGGAAGAGGCGTGCAGGGCATGCCTTTTCCGCTTTATAAGGGGATACTTCCAGAAAGGTTAAAATGGTATGAAAAAAAGAAAGCGTACAGAATCTGATCCGGTTGCCCCGTTTACTATTTTTGATGTAGCAAAGTTACTGGATATAGAATTTTTAGAAAACTGTAAAAATGGATACCAGGTAAAAGACACCCAGAATGCAGCAAATGTTGTATGCCCATTTTGTGGTGACGCCAGGGGAAAGGCAAGCATCTGTGTCTGTGCAGAAGGGAAAATCATGAATGTCTTTCATTGTTTTGATTGTGGAATCGGCCATAATATGCTGACACTTTATGCGGATCTTTGTCATCTGACAGGAAAAGACCGGTATAAAAAAGCATATCGGGAAATTTATAGAAGAAAGCAGAAAGAACCTGGCAGAAAGAAAAAGACGCGACAGGCAATGCAGGAAGAAAGCCAGGGAATTAAGAAACGGGCAAGGAAACAGAAAGAACATCTGGCTGAACCAGTGGATTTAGAACAGCGACATCGGGTTTATAAAAAAATGCTCTCCTATCTGGAACTAAAGGAGTATCATCGTAAAGATTTGGAGAGAAGAGGGGCTGATAGCGAGATGATCTTGCACATGGAAGAAAAGGGATATAAAAGTACCAATGAGGTGGATTCGCAGCAGATAGCGAGACGTCTGATAAAAGAAGGATTCCGATTGGAAGGTGTTCCGGGCTTCTATATCAATTGGGAAGGAAACTGGGATCTTAATTTTTATGAAGGAAACAGAGGGTATCTTTGCCCTGTTTATACGGTAGATAAATATCTGGCAGGTTTCCAGATACGTTTGGATCATCCTAAAGGAAAAAATAAATATGTATGGCTTTCCAGTGCAAACCAGAAGAAAGGGTGTGGAATCAGCAGTATTGTAGGGGTATCTGGAAAAGCAGAAAGCAGTGAAATTTATGTGACGGAAGGAATTTTAAAAGCAGAGATAGCTCATCAGGTATCCGGAAAAACTTTCCTTGGAAATCCGGGAATTGGAAATTGGAGAGATTTGTATGAGGTTTTGCAGGTATTAAAAAAACGTGGACTTTCCCATGTGGAAGAGGTATATGACATGGATAAGCAGCTTAGGCTTGTCTGCGACCAAAAGTATAGTGAAATCTGTGAGGAGTGTGAAGACCGAAAGAAAAAAAGGAATCCAAATTTTGAATGCCCCAAAAAAAGATTGAAACGGGATACTATACGAAAAGGCTGTAACCATACATACCGTATCTGTGAGGAACTTTCTCTATCCTGCAACCGTAATCAGTGGGACCTGGATCCGGACGGTTTATGGGCAGAACATGAAAAAGGAATTGATGACTGGCTGACAAAGGAAATCAGGGTAAATAGAAAATAGTTCATTTTTAAAATGTGCAAAAGAGGAATTGCAAAAGCAGTTCCTTTTTTGCATGGTTTAAAGGGCCATGAGAAAGGAGAGAAGTGGATGATTCGGGATAGACCTTAAAAAGAAAGGGGAAGCAGGGCAGTTTTTGATATGCAGCATATTCCCAAAAAATGGAACTGCCCATTTGAAAAAACATCAAAGAGAAAGGAGAGAATGTTTATTGAAAACAACATGGAAAAAACGATGTACGGCAGGCTTTTTAGCAATTTTATTAGGGTGTTCCTCCCTTCTGACAGGCACAGGCAGTGCTATGGCAGCACCATTAGAGCAGGCAGAAAGTAAAGAGGAAACACAGGCAGAAGACATTACAATAAAACAGGGAGAAACGTTTGATCCGGCTTCCGATTTTAAGGGGATTACGGTAAAAGACGGGGAAAAACTCTCTTTCGTCTTATCTGCGGATAGAGAGGGAAAGCTGTTTGATGAAGACCGACCAGGAACTTATGACTGTATTTACCAGGTGCAAAAACCTTCTGGAGAAACTTATGAGATTACACGAAAAATCATTGTAAAGGAAAATGGAAAAGAAGGAGAGAGTCCCCAAAAGGACAGAAAACAGAAGAAAGAACAAAAAAGTGGCGAAGAAGATGCAGAGCCGGATGGCGCCAATATTGATACCAGTGCATTAAAGGAAGAAACGGGAGTTTTATTTTCTGTTGTACCATCTTCCATAGAACAGGCAAGAGAAAAAGCTTCTTTAGTGAAAGGACAGAAGATTGTATATCCGAGTGATTTAGGTTCTTACAGTACCTGTTATTTCTATGTCAATGACCGAATTGCGTACTGTCTGGAATCAAACTTACAGTCCCCGCCTTCCTCTGATTATGTTGCAGAACTTTATGAAAGCAATTTAAACTTACAGAAAGTTTTGTATTACGGATATGGAGGACCAGGAGATTTAACCGGGGAATATCTAAAAAACTACAGCAATGACATCAAATATGTCCTGACACATTTAGCAGCAAGTTATTGTTACGGCGGAGCGGAGGTGGCATTCGTGGGCTGCACGCAGGACGGATTGAAACGCTATAGTGTCATGGAATACATCAATTACCTTTGCGGACAGGAAGCACCACCAAGTGCTGCCATCAGCCTTTCTTCCACAAAAGAAACAGCTTTTTTGGAAGGAGATATGCAAAAGACAAAGAATATTACATTGAATGGAGACCATAGAAATTATATCACGTTGCCTTTGCCAGAAGGAGTTACCTATCATGATACAACTGGAAAAGAACAAACAGGTGGATCAGTCAAAATCTATGGAGGTACTACTTTTTATTTTACAGCTTTAAAAACGGTACATGGAACGTGGGAAAGTGGTAATCTGGGCGGTCAGGTAGGTGCACAATGGAAAACGCTGGTTGTTTCAACCGGATCCGGAAATCAGGATATTGGGTATGGGGATTTTTATGAAGAACCGAGTGCATCGGTTTCTTTTTCCATTCAATGGATGGATATTTCTTGGGTTGAAGTGATCAAAGAAGACGCAAAGAGCAGCGTAAAACTTGCAGGAGCTGTTTTTGGGATTTATAGAGATCCGGCTTGTACAGATTTGATACTAAAGATGCCTCCTACCAATGAAAAAGGAGCAACCAAGGCGGAACTGACAAAGACACAGGATACGATGTATATCAAGGAAATCACTGCACCAAAAGGGTATAAACTGAATACGAATTCTTATAATGTCAATCTGGAAGTGGCAAAAACACAGACACTGACTGTGAAAAATGAGGAACAGAAAGGGAAAATTGTTGTACATAAGCAAGGCGAGAAACTGACTGGTGTATCCGGAGAGGAAGGAAACCTTCAGTTCCTTTATACAAATGCAGCATTTGCAGGAGCAAAATATAAGATTTATGCAGCTGAAGATATTTACAGTCAGGATAAACAGACAAAAATCTATCAAGCAGGAGATTTGGCAGCAGAATTGGAGACAAAGGAAAATGGAAGCTGCTCTTCCGATATGCTTTATCTTGGAACTTATAAAGTAGTGGAACAGCAGGCGCCTGATTCCCTGACCATAGGGAAAACGGAAGAAGAACGTACCCATGTAGTAACCCTTTCTTATGCGGGGCAGACAGTAGAAGTGGTTGAGGAAGAAACACAATATGAGAATGCCAGACCGAAGGTATCCGTAGAAGTACTGAAACAGTCAAGTAATGATGAGGTGGCTTTAAAAGGAGCACTTTTTGGTCTGTATGCAAAGGAAGATATTACCGGTGCAGATGGTTCTGTCTTGGTCACAAAGGGAACTTTGATCCAGAAAGCAGAGTCCGGCGATAACGGAAAGGCTATATTTACTGCGGATATCCCAATTGGTTTTCGTTATGAAGTAAAAGAAATTCAGGCTCCTTCGTTGTATTTCAAGGGGAATGGCAGTTATGAATTCTTTTATGAATATAAAAATGACAAAACATATACCTACACCTTTACACATATCTTCCAGAACAAAGAGGTACGTGGTGAAGTCCATATCAAGAAAATAGACAAAGATACACAGGACTCATTAAGCCAGGGAGATGGGGATTTAAACGGGGCAGTCTATGGATTGTATGCTGCAGAAGACATCCAGCACCCAAATGGAAAGACAGGACTGCTTTATAAAAAGGACCAGTTAGTCATGCAGGGAACTATAGAAAAAGGTGTCCTGCATTTTAAAGATTTGTATCTTGGAAAATACTACGTACAGGAAATATCTGCACCACCATCCAATGCTTATCTATTGGATAAAACGAAATATCCTGTAGACCTTGCGTATGAAGGACAGGATGTGGAAATCGTACAGAAAAATGTAACAGTTTTGGAGACCATAAAAAAACAGGCGTTCCAGTTGATCAAAATCAGTGATGACGGAAGCCAGACAGAAACAGAATTACTGGAAGGTGCCGGATTTAAAGTGTATCTGATCAGTGAACTTTCAAAAGTAAAAGATGGCACCTTAAAACCAGACAATGGAACAGAATTTGTTCCACAGGATTTTATTGGATATGATTTCAGTAAAGAGGAAACTGCTTCTTATTATCAAAATGGAGAGAAGATACAGACAGAAGAAATGTTTACGGACAAAAAGGGATATTTATGTTCCCCGGAACTTCCGTATGGAAAATATGTATGTATCGAAAGTACCATTCCGGAAAATATGGAAGAGATTCAGCCGTTTTTAGTTACCATTGATGAAGACAGCAGAGAACCACAAGTATGGCGTGTCTTTAATGACCGTCCAATGCAGTTCTATTTTAAAATCATCAAAAAGGATGCACAGACGGAACTTCCGATTTTAAAGAACAGCGCTCATTATAAAATTTATGATGTGGAGAAAAAGAAATATGTCACGATGAAAGTACGGTATCCAAAACCGGAAACCATTGAGGTATTTGAAACAAATGAGGAAGGCTATCTTTTGACACCAGAACCGTTAAAAATGGGTACTTACCGTATTGAAGAAGTAAAAAGCCCGGAACTGTTTGTGCAGACAGGATTTGAGCAGGTGTTAAAAAAGGGAGAGGAAATACTTCCTTTAAATGAGGTGACAAAAGAAGGAACTTATGAAAAAGCTCCAAGAAAATCCATTACCATCAAAGTAGACAGTAATACCGTACATGAAGTGGAAGAAGAAACTGGAAAGTATATTGTAGTTGTGGAAGTAAAAAATGATGAGGCAGTAGGAAGCCTGACAATCCAAAAAACAGGAGAGGTGCTTATTGGCGCTGAAAAAAGAACAGACCAGATGCTGACAAAAATTAAAAATGGTCTGGCAAAAGCAGTCAATAAAGTGTCCAACCTGTTTACTGGAGACGATGTTATGGAAATGGAAAAAGGATATGAGTTCGAGTATGAAGAACAGGGGCTTGCAGGAGCAGAATTTTCTATCTATGCAAGGGAAACCATTTATTCGCCAGATGGGCAGATGGACAGTGAGGGCAACCGGATCATACGTTTTGAAAAAGACGCTTTGGTTGGAACGATTGTAACAGATGAAAAAGGAAAGGGAACTTTAAATAATCTTCCGATTGGCAAATTCTATATGAAAGAGACCAAAACAGGAGATTCTTTCGTGTTGGATCCAAAAGAACAGGATTTTGAGATTACCTATCAGGGACAAGAAGTGGCGGTTGATTATGTGACAAAGGAAATCAAGAACCAGCGGCAGAAAGTGGAAATTGAAGTGCTGAAAAAATCAGAAGCCACAAAAGAACCGCTTGCTGGGGTTTCGTTTGGACTGTATGCAGGAGAAGAACTTTTAAATGCAGCAGGAGAAATTGTGGTGAAAAAAGATGAACTGGTAGCAGTTGAAAAAACAAATGAAGAAGGGAAACTGAAGTATCAGGATACCATTCCGCATGGGAAATATTATTTAAAAGAACTGGAAGGACTGCCGGGATATCTTCCGTTTGAAGAGAAGATTGAAATTGACGCTTCCTATACAGATCCGAAACTGGAGGTAATTTCTATACAAAAAGAGGTAGAAAACCAACCGACAAAGGTGGAGATTACAAAAACAGATATTACAGGAGAAAAAGAAGTAGAAGGCGCTAAGTTACAGATTTTAGATGAAGAAGGAAATGTAGTGGAAGAATGGACTTCTACCAAAGAACCGCATCTTGTGTATGCATTGAAACCTGGCAAATATATCTTACATGAAGAGCAGGCTCCAACAGAAAATGGATATGTGAAAGCAGAAGACGTAGAATTTACCGTAGAGGAAACCGGGGAAATCCAGAAAGTTTCCATGAAAGATGATCATACCAAGATTGAAATCACAAAGACGGATATCACCGGAGAACAGGAAATCGAAGGTGCTAAACTGCAAGTACTGGATGAAGAAGGAAATGTGGTAGAAGAATGGATCTCTACCAAAGAACCATATCGTATCGAATATCTGCAGCCGGGGAAAACCTACGTCCTTCATGAAGAAGCTGCACCAGAAGGATTTTTGATTGCAGAAGATGTAGAATTTACCGTAGAGGAAACTGGAGAAGTACAGAAAGTTTCCATGAAAGATGAAGTGCCGATGGGGCAACTCATCATCAAGAAAACAGATGCAGAAGATGAGACACCACTTGCCAATGTAGAATTTGAACTGAAAAATAAAGAAACAGAAGAAGTAGTCGGAAAACTCACGACAGATAAAGATGGCATTGCAACCAGTGAACTGCTGCCAATTGCTACTTATGAAGAAGGGAAGGCAGTAGCACCGATCACTTATGTATTATCGGAGACAAAACCATTGGACGGATATGAAAAACATACGGAAACTTATGAAATCACATTCAGTTATGCAGATGCCAAAACAAAAGTCATCGAAGTGGTAAAAGAAATCCAGAACAAGAAACTTCCAAAGACACCGGAAAAATCGGAGGAAGTAAAAACAGGAGATACTACCATGATCCTGTTACCGATAGGCATTGCGGTACTGACAGTGATTGGTATCGGTATTGTCCTTTGGAGAATCAGACGCACTAAGAGATAAAAATATTTGGAAATGATAGAACACTAGACCTGCGGGGTGGTGTAAAGAACATTTCTGGATGCTTTACCAGAAGATTTCGGGGCGGTACCGGACCCCGCAAGCGAAAGGAAAGGTGATGTGGAAGCGAAAGAAAAGAATTTAAAAGTTTTTATAAAAGCGTAAGCGGTAATGAAGCGGAAAAATGTAAGTATCCAACCAGATTAGATACCTACGGCTGTGGTTGTATGCATAACTGTTCCTACTGCTATGCACGCAGCCTTTTGGATTTCCGCGGGCTTTGGAATGCAGAAAATCCAAGAGTGGCAGATATCCAGAAAATCCGGAGAAAATTGGAAAAAGTGCCGCCGGGAACCATTTTAAGACTTGGAGGCATGACAGATTGCTTTCAGCCGGTGGAACGTCAGGAACAGGTTACCTATCAAACCATAGAACAGTTAAATGAATATGGTATTGGGTATCTGATTGTGACAAAATCCCATTTGGCAGGAGAAGAACGATACCGGAAACTTTATGATCCGAAACTGGCACACATTCAGATTACGATTACCTGCTTTGATGATAAGAAAGCTTTTGGCTATGAAAAAGCGAGCAGTCCTTCAAAGCGGTTAAAGGCATTGTTAAATCTACAGGAAGAGGGTTTTGATGTTACCTTACGATTAAGTCCTCTGATAGAAGAATATTTGGATTTTGATTACTTAAATAGGCTGCCGGTAAATAAAGTTTTGGTAGAATTTCTTCGGGTGAATGGGTGGATAAAAAAATGGTTTCCGGATTTGGACTATCAGAAATATATTTTGCGTCAGAGTGGATACTGGCATTTACCGTTGGAAGAAAAAATCAGGATATTGGAAAAAATTCATCTTCCGTTGACGGTCTGTGAAGATGTCACAGAACATTATAAATATTGGAAGCAGCATATCAATCCAAATTCACTGGATTGTTGCAATTTAAGAAAATAAGAAACATAAGTGCAGGCGGTAGTATATCAGTTTTGGTATGCTGCCGCCTTTTTTACGTTGGAGGTAAGAAAATGAAAAAAGAATACTTTTTACTTGGGATATTAAGCGTGATCTTGCTGGTAGCAGGAGTCTGGATTTATCAGATTATCAGTGAATACCAAAAAGCAGAACAGGAATATGAAAAGTTGCAAACATATGTGAAAGTAGAAAAGAAAACAAAAGAGCCAGAAGATATGAAGCCGGAAACTACAGAAGATGATAAGGAAAAAGAAAAGTCGGAAGAAACCGTAACGGTCGATTTTGCAGCTTTACAGGAAATCAATCCAGATGTTGTAGCATGGATCAGAATTCCAGGGGTACTGGAATATCCGGTGGTAAGAGGGGAAGACAATTCCTATTATTTGAACCATACGGTGCAAAAAACTTACAATATTGCGGGCAGTATTTTTTTAGATTACCGGAATGAACGAGACTTTTCAGATAGTAAGAATATTATCTATGGCCATAATATGAAAGACGGCAGTATGTTTCATGTATTGAGAAATTATCAGGATATTGATTTTTTTCAGGAGCACACGGATATGGAGGTTTATTTACCGGATGGAAGAACTTTGAACTATCAGATTACAGCTTGTGAACAGGTACCGGCAGATAGTGAGATTTATCAGATAGAAAGAGGATATGCTGAGGATAGTAAGGAAAATGAAATCATATTGTCTACTTGTAGTGCAAAAGCAAATATCCGGATTGTTATAAAAGCGGATTTGAAAAAATAATTTAAAACAATAACTGCAAGATATTTTGAAAAAACAGATAACAAAAGGAGGGCACTAAGTGTATTTAATAGAAATTGATACCGAAAAATTTGATTTTCAAGGGATATCACACGAAGAATATTTGGAGTTTTTTGGCTATCGGGGCATACGAAAAGAAAAAGAAAATTTATATACGGTAACACAACTGGGAACCATACTTCCAGCAGTAAAAGTCCTTTGTCAAAAAGACAACGAAAAATTTTAGTGTTATCATCTTAATTTCAGATTTTAGGTGAAACATATGAAGTGATTGGTTGTTTCTAATTGATAAAAATTCTTCAAACTGCAAGAAAAATAATCCTTTCTGGCAGTTTCGTAGTTAGGAAATTTATTGACGGAAAACACAGGAAAAGGTATAATGAGCATAGAATAGTATGCATATGCGGCGATAGAGGCGTTATAAATCTACTATTTTTTGCACAGAAGCAGTGTTATGTTTTTATTGACAAACAGAAAGTTATGTGATAAAATGCGGAAACTTAGAGGAGGACATATGGCTAAAAAGAAAGTTTTTGCCGTAAAAAGGGGAAAAACAACAGGTTTGTTTTATTCTTGGGCTGAATGCCAAGAGTCGGTCAATGGATATCCTGGGGCAGAATTCAAAGGCTTTTCTGCAGAAGAAGAGGCCAAAGCATATTTGGAGGGTAAAGAAACAGCAAAGATTGCGTCAAATACTCATGAAACTTTGGAAGAGGGATTAATTGTATATGTAGATGGCAGTTTTGATGAAAAAATAGGAAAATATTCGTTTGGATGTATTATTCTTACTCCAAATGGGGAGACTATTAAAGAATCCGGAAATGGTGATAATCCAGAATCATTAGCAATCCGAAATGTTGCCGGCGAAATGCTTGGTGCTATGTATGCTGTGAAATGGGCTATAAAAAATGGATATATCAGTCTGGATTTACGGTATGACTATGAAGGCATTGAGAAATGGGCAACTGGTGAATGGAAGGCAAAAAATACATTAACTCAAAAATATGCAGAGTTTATGAAAGAACATCAGAAACATTTGAATATTAAATTTACAAAAATAAAAGCTCATACGGGTGATTTTTATAATGAAGAAGTTGATAAGCTGGCAAAAGCAGCATTGACAGAAGGAAAAGGAATTCCTAAAATTAAACGTGGTGATTTTTGGTTTACGGTTGAAGGGATTACAGAAGATGATTTGATTGCCGTTCTTGGATTAGTAAAAGAAGAGATAGGTTCTGATAAGATAGCAGAAGAGGAAAAAAGCATAGCCCATGGTAAATCCATATCTCTTAAGATCAGCAATAAAGATAGAGTTGTGGTATCTCATTATAGCAAAAGCAATACAGTGGTTATGCAGGGAAAACCGCAACTGCTTTTTTCAACAATCATAAGTTATATTACAGAGTTGGTAGATATCGAAGAAATTCCTAAAATATTCAATAATACATACAATGTTAGTATTGATAAAGATGAGGTTTGTTCAGAATTTCAATTCTATATGCCAAATTCTTTCGACAAATTTTCATCTAAAATGGAAAAAGCGCTTCTCCAGGCAGTGTATAACTTAAAATTAAATGGCAAGATGTTTGATGGAACATTCCTTGCGCATCCGGCAATGAGAGTCGTAGAAGCACATTTGAAGATTTTATTGGTGAAGTACGAAATTATTCCGGATGCAAAATATATTAAAGATAATGGCTTTAATATGTTTGATAAGCTTGGAGCAAAATACAAACTAAAGATGGATCAACATGGAACGGCTACTGAAGATAAAGCAAAGTATATTGGTAATCTTTATACGTTTTATCATAATAACCGGCATGTATTGTTCCATTGGGATGATCCGACAGGACCTTTAGATACTACAAAATTATTAAGTGTCGAAGATGCACATGATAAAATCAAAAGAGCACTGGCAATTATTGATGAATATTATGAGTAGTGTAAAAAAGAGAAAGGAGAAAGTTAGATGAATAACTTTGAGATTATTAAATTAAATAATGTAGAAGATAATATACTTATTGTTATGAAAACTAGCGAGCCTCCTTTTGACTTTCTTAGTGAAATGGAGGAAGCACTTCGTAATATACAGTATTTGGGGTATGTTACGATTGATGAACTATTACACAGTGGGAATACGGAAGAACGGTTTATTCAGGGCTTTTTTAATGGGAATTCTTTTGAAAATGGAAAATTCAAATTTACTGTTATTGAAAAGAAGAGTAAATTAAGAGAGTACGCTTGTGAGTTTTTGCGTAAAGATATAGAACTTCTTCATTTTACAGGCTTAACAGGCAGACAGCAAAGATTAATTGAATGTGGTTGTGTAATCTAAATACCTAATACGGAATTATGATAACATAATAGTAGAAAATTTGATGAACTTATAAGAAGGCATTATCGCTGAGTCGGTAGTGCTTTTTTATTGGAAAAATTAAGGATATTTTTTCCTGCTATAAAAGTTATCAAAAAGTGATCTGTATTCTATAATATCTTGAGTAAAAAAGTGGATGAAAAAAAGGGATTTTTCACAAAAAATATTGCATATATCATATTGACGGTGTACAATATAACGAAAGATACTTTAGCGCTCTGATTGAGTAAGGGTGTATATAAGTTAAGAAAAATAGAACAAATTTTTTCTTGGAAAAACAAATGAAGGAGGAGCCCATGTGAAAAATAAGATTGTTAAAGCAGGAATAGGAATACTGATTCTTGGATGTTGTTTGGGCGGAGGCTATTATGCAGGGAGTCAAACAAATTCTGATGATATAAAACCTGTTGCTGTGGTAAAAGAAGATAAACCTGTAAAAGAAAAATTATACGATACAAATTTAATTGCGATTGTTAATGCTGACGAAGGAATTCAAAAAGAGGACAAAGTGGTAAGTTACAGTCAGTCTTTGCTAGGGACATTAACTCTCCCATATGAAATAACAGGTATTGAAGATGCAAAACAAGGATTAGAAAATGGAAAATATAGTGCATACATGATTTTACCTGGAACATTTTCAGCATCTGTTGAGTCTATCAATACAACACCACAAAAAGCAGTTTTAGAATATGCAATTGCTCAAAATCTCACGCAAGAGGCTCAGGCAAAAGCTATTTATTCAGTTGGAAATACTTTTACAACCTTAAATAATGGTATTAGTGAATTATATCTTTCTTCCGTTTTAAGTGAAGTGCACAAAGTACAAGATGCTGCAGGCATAATTAAAGAGAATGATATTCGAGATTTAAAAGCTCTAGGGGAGGTAAGTGGAGATGATTTGACAGAAGCAATTCAATTACCAGAACTAGCATCTGTAGATAAAAAAATTGAAATCTTAGATCTTATTCCACATTATGAGGAAGAAGATAAACTTCTTGCTGAAATTGATAAAACCTATCAAGATTCTTGGTCAAAGGGAGAAGAACAATTTAACAATACCATCAAGACACAGTCTAATGGTTTAACAGCAAGTCTAAAGAATGATGATGGTGTGAATGCAGAATACGAAAAAATGTTAACAATGCATGGACAGGAAATGGAAATCCCGAAATATGAGGATGATACGGAAGCCGAAAAAACTGAAGTTTCAGGTCATGTTGACAGTATTCAAAAGAATTTGAATGAAATCGAAAAGATAAGTGCACTAAAGAAAGATTTCGATGAACTAAAGGGAAAACAGTCTGTGGCAGATGAGAAAAATGGCAAAATTCAAACTTCTTATGACGAGATAAAAGAGAAGTTAAGAGAGTCCATTGTACGTGAATGGACTGAAGAAGAAGGAAAAGTTGCTTGGACGGAATACCAGGTTTATAGCAAACAAAATGTGGATGCTTTTTTACAGGGACAAGAAGCGGCAAAAATTGCATATGCAAACCAGAAGCTACGAGAATATTATGATAGTCTTCTGCTAAGTGAAAGTTTTCTTGATTATAAGGGCTCCTGGATTGATATGTATAAAAAATTGAGTGCTTTGGACCCTGATACATATCCTGCAAAAAGCGACGAAGAATTGAACGTGATGGTAGATAGTTCGATTAATTTACCAGAAGAAGAGCCGATTCCACCTGCTGAAACAGTATCGTTAAATCCAATTACATTCCGTGCAATTGGATATACTGCAGGAATTGAAAAACCTGATTGGGACACACTTCAATTTCCAAACTTAGAGCAGACTACAATCATGGATGATGTTAATGGTATATTAAGTACTTCTAAAAAATATACAGACAAAAGAATGCAAGAGATAAATAACTCTAGAGACCGGTTGGTCGAAAAGGATGCGTCTGTTCGTGAATCATTAAGTACATTTGATAATGCCTATAGCAGTATGCTTATTGCACAAGGTGCTTTGGAAAAATCAATTAATGATTATTCACCAAGTCAATACTTAGAAAACGAGATAATTCAGGGGTTGCAACAATCTTTAGGTAAAAATCAAAATACTATTCAAGAGAAAATAGAAACTCAGAATAAACAGTATGAAGATTATGTAGAAAAAGTTTACACAACATCTGAAGAAAACACAAAGAAACAAGCAGAAAGTATTGAAGCTGGGGAAAAAGCATCTAATGAAAAATTGGAGACTAATCTTGCAAATGCAAAAAATTCAATACAGACAAGTTATGAAGATAATAAAAGAATGCTAAACGATATTGGTGGTATACTGCCATATTCTAGACTTGGAACACAGGAAAATATTTTGGCATACCGGTTTATGTCAGAGCCGTTGGCTGTAAATGATTTAACGGTTGTCAAAAATGATCCTATTGAAACAGAAGAGGTAAACAATAATATACCAGAGAGCAAGATGGAGAAGGAAAAACCAGAACAAAAAAATATTTCTGTAATGGTAATTGCGATTCCAATTGTACTTATTTTGCTTTGCGTGGGAGTCTATATAGTTTTAAGAAAAAAACATAGTGATTCCCAAGAGGATCATTTATAAATATGTAAAAACAGGTTGATTGTAGTACGCAATAGGAAACAGCCACAAGAACAGATCCTGGCTATGCAGTGTACAAACAGGAAAGGCAAGGAAGATGGTTACTTTATATATAGAGCCATTTTCCTTGCTTTTCTTTTGTTAGGCGATATCGGTTAATACTTTTCTGATTTGCAGGGAACCCACTTTTTCCAGTAAATCAGTATGTTCTAGCTGGATTTTTGAAACATGATCAATTAGTTTCATCACACGTTATAAAGACGAAAATGTTTCCGCAACATATATAAACAAAGGGGAAATATCTATTTACAGTACATTAGAGAAAGCTATGATACGAATAAGCTATATTCAAGTTTGGAGATGTATCGGAACTGTTCGGCATTTCCAATATGTTTGATTCGTTTATCTATTTTGTAGCGCCCTTTATATATATTGGAAAAGAACGTAAAATTCTGTTGTTTTTTGGAATCATAAGAAAAAGATACGAAATAAGAGCTGAATATATCAAAAAAATAGTTGATTTGCACAAAAAATCTTTAAAAATATATTGTCAAATAGAGGAAAAAAGTGTAAAATATAGAAAAAAATACTTGCGAAAATCGCATTAGACCTGAAGGCATAAAGTTCTTTGAACTTTATAGTTTTTCATTACTTTCAAAGGAGGAAAAAAATATGTTACGTGTGGATTATGAAGCATTAGCAGCTGGCTCAAAAACTTTGCAGGATCAGGGAGCAATTTTTGAAGAATGTATTGACAGAATGCGTCAAGTGATCGAAGGACTTCCAGATGTTTGGGAAGCAGATACAAGTAAACGTTATGTGGAACAGTTCCAAGAAGCAGAACCGGGACTTAGAAATGTTAGACAGATGATTGAAGATATGGCCATTCAGATGCAGAAAATTTCTGATAATTTTGCACAGGCAGATAGTGATATGGCTGGACAAATGTAACATCAGTAATAGAGTAAAAGAGGAAGCCGCCAAAAATGGCGGCTTTTCTAAAAGGAAGGGAGGAAAATGCATATGGAAGGACAGGAAAATATGCAGTCCCAACCAGGGTTAAATTTAGATACAGAAATATTGCAAAAAAACGAAAACATAAGCACATCGTTATGTGACCGTTTTGGCATTCATATGTACACATTGGAATTTATGGAACATGAGAAAAGATACCAAGAAAAACAGCAAGAAAAAGAAGATGAGATTTTTTCCAATGTTTTAAATAATCCAGAAAAGGAAATGACAGATACTGCATTCAAAAGAGTCATACAGGCTGAAACAACCGCAGTAATTAAAGCAGAATATAATGAGAATAAGGCAACCAGTAATCCATATATAAATATAGCCTATGGAATCTTAGGAGCGATACTGGCAGGAACAGTTCTCTTTTTAATAGAAAGATATAGGAGAAAACGGAATGAAAATTACCATAACTATCAAAAATGAACAAGATGGAAAATCTTATGATGTTTCTCTGGATAATCGGCAAAAAATTGCAACCACATTGAAAGTAATGAGCGAAAATCTCCCGGAGTTCATGAATGGAATCGGAACCAATCCGGCGGTACAGTCTGAACGGACAAGTCGGCACTTGAAGTTAGAATCCACCTATGAAGAATCTCATATTTATACAGGCGATATAGTGGTGATTTCACAAAGAGAAAAAGAATAGAGAGGGACTGATGAAGATGGGAAAAAAGAAGGATGAAAAAACAGGGACCAAAGGTGAAGAGACGCAGCAGAAGGCTACCTATTTGAAGGAAGAAATTAAAAAGTCTTCGATGCATGCAAAAGATAGTTATGATTATAAAAAACTTTGTGTGGATCGAAGGGGGCTTCTGCCTTGTAAATATGAAGAGGACAGAGAAGATTTATATTTTTATTATGATATAGAAAGAATGAGTCCTTTTCAAGATGTAAAAGTAGAATCACGAGAGAAAAAATATCAAGTATTGATTAACTTTTGCTTGCTGAAAGAGCTACAGACAGATTTTGTTTTGAAACTGACTGTAGATAATCTGTATTATGATGAAAATGGATTATTATATCTGAAAGAACGAGACATTTATGGACGTGGCGAAAAACCAAGTGATCTACAATTTGTTAATGCCTATAAAAGCTTTGTTGCAGGTGTTTTGGGAAGTAAATATTCTGTCACACAAATCCAGGAAAGTGGGATTGAAATCTGCAGAGAAGAAAAGTGGTTTGAACCCATCTATCGTTGTGAAACATCAGAAGAGATTGCAGATATCTTGCGAAAAGTGAGAGAAGATTATTTTTTAGAACAAAAGCGGGAGATGCAGAATGTAAAGAAATCTACGTATTCAATATGGAGAATTGTAGCCATTATTACATTGATCGGAACCTTGCTTGGTGGTGGATATGCAACATATCTTTCTATTAAAACTGTTCCCGAGCAGAAACAATTGCTTGCAGCAAATGAGGCTTTTATTCAAAAAGATTACAGAACTTGCGTGGATAGCTTACGAAATGTGGAACCATCTGAAATGGAAAAGAATACACTTTATATTTTAGCATATTCTTACGCCAATATGGAAAGCTTTCGTCAGGATGAAATGAGAAATATTATTGATAACCTGTCGATAAGTAGCAATTCGAAGATTTTAGAGTATTGGATACGGATAGGAAGGCTGGAAACAAAAAAAGCGGAAGAAATTGCCCTATCGCTGTCTGATGATAAATTACTAATTTATGCATATATGAAAGAGGCAGACGATTTAGAGAATAATACACAGATAGATGGTTCAGAGAAGAAACAGAGGTTGGATGAATTAGAGGGGCAGATAGAAAAACTTGGCGATAAATATGAGCCTCAAGAGGAAGAAAATGTAGAGAATATTAATAAAAATGTGCAGGAGGATACTTCCATAGAAGAACAGCAGACACAGGATACCACAGATACTGCACAGTAGTGTGTTCTAGATGTTACAGGAGGAAAAAGTATGGGAAGTCTTTCAGATGATAGGAAAAAAAGAGATGAAGAACGCAGAATTGCCGGACTCAAAAAAGAGATTCAAGATTTAGAAGTAGAACTAAAAGAATATGAGGTCGCAAAAGAAAAAGTACAGAATGCAAAAGCTAATTGTAATACAGAGGTTACCAGTTGGCAGGAAACCGTTGGAAAATTTGCGCAAAAAGAAATAAAGCAGCCGGATGTTTTTGAAGGCGAGATGGCGAACAAATTAGAAACATACATAGACGATGCGAAAGAGGAAAATGATAAGGGCATTGAGAAAGCAGCGGAGTTGGTAACAGAATTAGGTACACAAATTGATAAAATAAATGAAAAAATTTCTTTCCTTAATAATAGTATTGACTATAAAAGAAGTTTGATATAAGGAGGTAGAGAGATGGCTAATAAAATTGCAATAAATGATGAGGACTTTACTTCATTAGAAGAGAATTTAATAGCAAAGCATAAAAGTATAATTGAATTAGTCGGAAATGTTGTAAAACAACTCCAAGATTTGAGTAGAAGAGATGGCGAATTTTATACGGACTCTATCTCTCCTAAAGTACAACTTTTGTGTGATGAATTAAATGATGCCAAATCATCTATGGAAGAAATCTATTCTGCACATACAGACATTATTTCCAGTTTTAAATCCGCGGTTGCAGATTTGGATACATGTTGTTAGGAGGGAAAACAATGACAAACAACATTCATGTAAATTCGGATAGTGTTATATCCATTGTGGGTGCAACAATAAAAGGTATTGAAAATATACAAGAGGACGTAAATGATGCATATTCATCACTTATAGATTTATTATCCGATGCATCTGGCGAAGAAGTGGATGCATTGCGTGAACAATTAGAAACAGAAAATAACTTAGCGATTGCGCTGTGTAATACTTTGACAAAATTTTCGAACAGTATCCGTTTTGCTGCTTCTGAATTTACAGAACTGGATTCCACAGGAGCTAGTCAGATGGGAAATAAATAAAAAGAGAGGTGGAATAGAATGAAACGAGTGTTCCAGGTAAGCGAGATCACAACGCTGTGCAATGAACTGAAAACATTGTTAAACGGGTGCAAAACCCATATTTCAAACATGAAAACTTATGCAGAGCAGGCAGATGAGGCACTTGCAGAAGTGCCTGGCGAAGTACGTCATTATGGGGCGGTTTACAGTGTTTCTGAACTTCGCAGTGCCTTAAAAACAGAGAAAATCGAGGACGCACTGACCAAGCTGGAAAACTGCCGCGTAAGAGCCTGTGAGCTGATCCCGGCAGCCGATACGGACTATGCTGCCCAGACCAGGGAGCTTATGGGGGTCACGAAAAACCTGCAGACACTTTTGGAGGAAATGGAGCAGTTTTTGATCCATACTCCG
>SKEQ01000226.1_pt1 | contig 56159 bp, 72 predicted proteins | sample 4826751 | NCBI WGS metagenome assembly SKEQ01 (sample SAMN11008805, study PRJNA524170) | human gut metagenome | biome: Human fecal sample; material: Feces; isolation source: fecal sample from pouch patient p44 | host: Homo sapiens | place: Israel: Tel-Aviv | collected 2013-07-11
TATAATACTCTTCAAAAAATTCTAACACAGAACGATTCAAATGGCTACGTTAATGTACCCTGTAGGACTCGAACCTACGACCGGACGGTTATGAGCCGTCTGCTCTGACCAACTGAGCTAAGGGTACGGAAAGCCATCACAAATACTGCAAACAAAAAGAATGGACTAGACTAGATAATAATGGATTTCATTCTTCATGTTGTGATGGCATATTTATTATTACACATTTAATAGCAAAAAACTAGATTGTACTTATTCTTTGTAAAATATATTATTTTATGCTATTATTTACTTTAACTTTTCAGAAAAATAAAAAAAGACCTCGCCCAAGATTGAGCGAGGTTTTAAATTATGACTGCAAAAAACGCAACAGAAAAAACATTAATATTGGTTAATTTCTTTTCTTTGTCTATTGTTATTATTAATTTTTTTTTGTTGCTCAACCATTACATCAAATACTGTATCAGTTATACTCATTTTATTATGGGCTAGATTGCTCTCATTAAATTTCAAAACAGGGGATTTTTCCTGAGGTTTAATTATTGTAATCATTCGCTCTCTCCTTTCGCAATCTGTATCCAATATTATTATCAATATCAAAATAATGTTTTCTTTTAATCCAAATAGGGCCATCATTAGGTGTAATAGCTAAAACATCAATTGGGCCACCTACTGTTTCTACAGAAGTAGTATATTTTCGTTTAAAACTGGTTAAATTTAATAAAGTCTCTGCGATAATTGCTGTTTCTTCAACTGGGAGTAAAGCAATCATGTTTAGTAACGGAAATATGAATTGATTTTGTTGAAACTCTGAAATATTCTTTATAATATTAATATAGGTATTTTTTCCGTTATCGTCAAAACTATCGACTTGACTCGACAGATAATTAGTAATTTGTGGATCTACCCCTTGAACTACAGTATTTACCACATCAGACTGAGCAAATGGTAATATAGTAGATCTTAATGAACCATTGTCATTTCCTATTTGAGCACTTTCATATTCTGAGTATTTCAGAATATTCATAACAAATCCAAACATATTATAAGAATATAGTTTAGGGAAAATATCCATTCTTCCATATCCTGCTATAACTATTCCTGTAGGGGAAGAATAAACATCGTCTCTAATTATAATTTCATAAACGTAACTTTGAATTTCCTCTGATATAGCTTCTGAAACACCTTCCATTGTAGAAATACTATTAAGAATATCTTTTAATATTTCTCCATAGTTACTAAGAAATAACGCCTTTTCAATATCTAAAATGAATGTCTGGGACTGTTGAGACAAATTGGTATTCATTTTTGTTTGTAATAACTTCACTAGGACATCTTTGTCTATTTGTGTACCTTGGCTTATTAAAAAGTTAATATCTACTTCTATACTCTCAAATAAACCTGAAATTATTTTTTGAAAAACCCCAATCATTTGTTCTTGCTCGGTCTGTTCACTTCTAATAAAAGATGCTGTTTTGACAAATTCTATAAAATTATCCGCGTATTCTTCCAAAGTATTAAAAACAGAACTACCAATGCTTTTCTTATATTGAGTAATGATTATTTCCCAAGGAATACCATTAAATTCAGCATTACCATATATCATGATACCTACAGAATGCATGGAATCCAAAGTAAATAATTTTTTTGCAGTATTATATACTTTGCTATCTCCAATCGTAGATGCTGAATCTGAAGCTAACACGATTCCACTTTTATTCATAATACCAATTTCTGCTGTCACAATTTCACCTGCTTTTTTCTTTTATTATCTACTTAAATAAACATCTTGTAAATATTTTTTTGATTTAACGTTAATTTTCAATTCTATGTACTGCTCCTCAACGAGGAGCTATTTTTATCGTTTAGGAATATTTAAATACCAACGTTTGTCATGGAAATCTTGCGCACCGCCTTTAGTGTTTCCTTCTGGATCATTCGTTGCCCGCATCATGACGTATACTTTCTTATTAGGGAAATTGCGCATGTTAAAAGATACATGATAGCCAACGTTTCCAGAAGTATTATAAGCTTGATTTACATCCGGTCTATAAATTCCATCAGCTCTTACTCGAGCTAATTCTTTCCCAGTATTGTAGTCCATAATGAAAATATACTCGTATTTATAGTTAGCGATGTGCCATCCAGCGACGTGTAAGTTCGCATTTTCGATTTCTCCAAACTGATCAATGTGAGAATGGTTCGTTCCATCTGATAAAGTTGGATTTGCTGCACCTGCTCGGGTTGGATCAATGACAGGCTTGTTCTCAGAAGTCGTTGGGTTTTCGTCTGTAAATCCATGAGCTAAATCGTAAGCCAGTTTTTCCTTACTTACACCCATTTCTGATAAGTATCCATACGGATCAGTGTGATCGCCCCAAATGTTTTGAGTTACCCATAAATGTGATTTGATTCCTGGTTGATTATACGGTGTGTCTAATGTAAGTGGAATACCGTATTTATTAGCGGAATCTCTCGCTAATTCAACATATGCCTTGTAGTTCTTTTCAAACGTTACTTTATCGTGCGTATGTTGCAGTTCGATTTGCACAGGACTATTTGCATTAGCATATGAACCAGCGCCATATTGTACATAACCAGGTTGTCCAACTTGGTAAACGATCCCACCATCGCCAACAATATACGCTGTATAGGCATTGTACCAAGAACGTTTCATGTACTGCGCTTCATTTCGTCCTGTCGCAGTTTCGTTTGCTGTTTCATGCAATAGGATGTATTGGTTATTTGCTACTTGAGAACTACCTTCGTTTGCGCCCAAATTGAATTCATTGTTGATCGAGTAAGCAAAGGCGTTTATTGGCAATAAAAAAAGAGCTATAATAGCTCCTACAAAGATTTTCTTTTTCATTTGGTTCCTCCTCGGTCTTTATTTTCAGTATCATTTCGTATTTGTTGGAATACCTCTTTTAACTTATCTGGCAAAGGAAGGAATACCGAAATGTTTTCTAAAAAACTAATCCCTTCATTTGCAACATAGAACATAATAACTATTTCTCTTAGAGGTATAGAATTCCCAACGATTTTCTGTACGTCAACCGCAACGGCAATCACAACGAAGATTAAGACTTTCTTCAACAATCCTTCGAAACCTATCTCACTACTTATTTCTTTCAATTTCCATGCCTTAGCAAGTCCAGTTAAGAAGTCCACACCCACAAGAAAAATTAAAACATGTAGTATATTGTCCATCCCTCCCAATAAACCAACAATTGTCCCGCCTATCACCCCTGTCATTACTGAGAGTGTATTTAAATATTTTTCCAATATCTATTTCTCCTTTATGCAAAGAAGCGCACTCGTTTGAGTACGCTTTTTATTTAACTTTGTGCTTAATTAAATTTCATTTCCAGTAATCTGCTTATATTGGTCTTTTGTTAAACAGTTCATGTTTACATAGTCAAGTAAATCTTGGTCCGTATAACATCCCCAATCATAAAATTGTTTTATATTTTCAAAGCCCGGAAAACTATTCATTACTTTTCCCTCCATTCTTAATACTTGCGACTTCCATCGTCAATTGAGCTAACATTTGTTGCATTTTTTCTTGTTCCTGTACCGATATCGCCAATTGTTTTGTCAGTAGAGCATTTAATTGCTTCAACTGATCGACATCTTCAATATCGTCAACCGCTGTGCCACTCTTCTCTTCTTCAGTAGCTAACTCAACCCACTGTTTTTTATCAAAATCAAATCTTGGTCTCCAGTTAGGAACTGGTGGTTTAATCTCTGTACAGTTTTCAGGGATATTTTCTTGATTGTTCAAAATGATTTGCTCGAATCCGTAAGGCTTGATTGATTTGTAAACTACTTTCATTAGATTTCCTCCCTTAAATTGAATAAGTGATAACAAATGAATAAGCTGATCCATAACTTGAATTTCTTCTCCATTTAATGGCTCCGTCTGCGCCAATAGATAGTTGAGCACTGTTCAAAGTAGAACGGTCTATTGACCCAACCAGTTGTTCAAAACTAATTGGTGTCCGATAGCCTTCTGGAACAGTTAAAATAACCGAATCATTCCCGCCACTACTTTTTCCGTTTAAAGCCACAAAATATATAGAAACTGTTTTTCCTTCACGATAAAGCTTTGCTGTCCCTGTATTACCGTTAGTGACAACCAGATTTACCACTTCATATCTGTTATCATCAGTCGTCAAAACACGTTTATTATTGATTGTTACAGAACCTGAAAAATTCTTATGTCCTGCAATGGCTTGGTCTCCATCTGTCTGCACCAATGCTTCTTTACCATCAATAGCTTCTACATGCGTTTTTAAGTATTTAGCAACTCCGTCTTCTTTTAATTGAACAATATCAGCCATTAAACCGTCCCCACTTTCTCAAATGTAATATTCGCTAATCCATCAAGTTTCACTTTATCGGTTGCTGACATTAAACCTGCTGTCGTAGTTGTAGCATTACCTGGATTTTTCTGTGCTCCAGCTGCAATTCCATCCAACTTAGTTTTATCTGTGGACGACATCAACCCATTTGCTGTAGTTGTAGCTACAGCTGTAGTTGTGGCATTTATTCCAGGATCACCTTTATCTCCCTTTGGTAAAACAAAATTAAATCTAGCTGCAGATGATGTTCCTACATTCGTAACAGAAGCGGTTGAACCACTAGAAACGGTTCCTATGGTAATTGTTGCTGCTTGGCCAGGATCGCCTTTATCTCCCTTCACCGTTGTTGGTTTGCCTTCTATAGCATTCCAATGAGTTTGTGGATAAACCTGTACACCGCTTTGTTTTATTTTTACGATATCTGTCATTTTCTATACCTCCCCGATTTTTTCAAAAGTAAAATTTGGAATTCTTTCGTTTGTGTAATTTTCTGCTTGATTTACAGCTTCTTGGAATTTTTGATCTACATATGACTGATTGACACCACCAGTCCCACTACCACCTGTAGAACTAATTGTTCCATCTTCTGCAATTGATATATTTGCACCTGCTTTTAATATTTTTAGAGATTCTAATTTTCCCTTTAATTCTTCAGAGAAATTGAAGTCTGTTTGCTTAGTTGCAGATAAAACACCTTCTTCAGTAACTTCTAAGAGTTCCCCAACTTTTATACCTCCTAATTGTTCAGGAGTAGCAATCGGCAAAATATATGTTCCACCTTCTCCATTTACGATCTTTTGAAACATTTCAGCAGTAAGAATACCATCGCTTGTCTCGCTTGCATAAGGTAGTTCAGTAATTGCATTCTCTAATCCTAAATCAGCTTTCGTTAAAATGACTGCACCATATTTACCATTAACCGAAAGAACTTTTGATTGTCCTGATATCATTTTTTCTAAGCCTAAAACTGCAGAAACATGTGTAATTGGCATAAATTGACGTTTAACACCAGATTCATCAGTCTCCATCATTCTCTTTACTTTAACCATCAAATCACCCCAACTTTCTCAAGAGTGAAAACATTCTGTTTTGGATCATCAACAGTTGCAATAATCAAAGCTCCTTCTTCAATTGGAAATTCTACTGTTTCAATTTTTTCGACTTCGTGATTATCTGAAAAGAGATCGTCTTGAAGAATATCAGTCACTTCAATTTCACCGTATTCAATCGTGAAAAGTGCTGCTTTCATTTTTTGATACAAATAATTTAGATCGGATAGGAAACGTTCAGAAATCGATTCATGGCGTACACCTTGAAGATCTACACGTGCATCCATTAATTCGGCTAACATTACTCCACCTGGATCGATAGACTTCAAAATATCCTTGATTGATTCAAACCATGACAAATAATCTGATTCTTGTCCTTCTCTCCAATCTTGGAAACTATTCTCCTGTTCTTCTCTCCAGCGATCAAATTCTTCTTTCCTTTCATTCATCCAGTCCGTAAAATCGCCTTTATTTTCATTAATAAAATCTGTCATATCAGCAATTAAATCTTCAATTGATTGCCAATAAGAACCCATTTCTCCTTCTGTTTTTGAAACAGCATTGATGACAAAATAGGAGAAGTCTTGAGTTGTTCCAATCAAGTCTTCTCCTTTAAATATAATGAAATTGGCTGTTTGTCGATGCAAACACTGCATGGAATATTTATCAAAAATATATTTGATTTTCCCTTTTTTAGCATCCACAATTCTTGTTTCTAATTGGACTGGATATTTTCCGCCAACAACTGATTCAAAATATACCTTACATTCTGATAAATCATATGGAAGACCATTTTCGACAATTGTAGCTTCCATAACTTCAGTGTTTTTATTGCCTTGTCGAACTTGAATCATCCCCACGTAATTATAGGGTTCTGTTGTACTTAATATGACATTCCACTTTGCCATTAAATCACCTCCCTATTTTGGTGGTATGACAATGGAAGAAATTGCACTTGCACTATAATACTGGCGATCTAACTTTCCACAAATCATACCTAACTCTGTGTTTTGTTCATAAGTTTGCATACGACCATTAGCTAAGCCTCGGATAACGCCAGTATGTCCATAAGTTCCGTCTGCAAACCATGAACCCACTTGTCCACCTCTTGCCCAATTAATAATTGCACCAACTACTAATTGATCATATCTAGGGTTTTGAATCACTTTCCAACCAACAGCAGACCAATCATAGGCAATACCAATATCAGATGCTGCAGAAGTATTTCCTATCACATGAGTTAAACCATATTTTGTTCCAGCACCCATGCCACAACCACCCAGATATCCTGAATATTCTGCAGACAAGCCATAACACTGACCATTGCCAATTCGTTGTCCAATCAAAGACTCTAAATGTTTTAGTCCTGCTTCTCCAGTAGCTCCTCCTGGTTTTAAATCTTTAAATTTGTTATACCAGTTAACTGCATAATCTTGACGTTCAGGATGTGTCGCTGCCGGACGTTCATAGTTTCGTTCAAAAGCATATGCTGCTTGTCTTGGATCAGTACAGGCCTTAAATCCATCAACCGTCGTAGGTTGTACTACGCCCATCCATTGTCCATTTGTAAATGTCCAAATAAGCAATCGAACTTGTGCATCTAAGCTCGTTATTGGTTCTTTAATACCTGCAGCATTAAATAAGTTTTGAACATAAACTTTTCCATCCCATGTTGCTGGACCAACAAGAGGATATGAAGAACCATCCCACTGAACTAATCCGTATGCTGGTCCACCTATTTGAACAGTATCAGGATCAAAAGTTCCTCCTGTTTCTTGTTGAATGTTCCCCAATATTCCACATGCAGATTGTTTCGTAAATCCGTTATTACACAAAATATCGTAAATTCTCCAAGCTCTCTTTTCTGCATCTGTTTTTAATTCACTAGGATACCCACCAGTAGATTCTCCACCTCCCGATGGACCACCACCTTGTCCAGGAATTATTTCTTTTCCTTTAACTGTAAGTTTTCCTTGTACATCTAAGTCTCCAAAATAAATTGCTTTACCATTTCCTAATAAAACTAATCCTTTTCCTACTTTAGGAGAAATCAAAATATATTTGCCGTCTCCATTTGTACGAATAACTAAAGAATTATCTTCAATAGGGGTTGGAGTAGAAGCCCCAGGAAAAGGATTACCAGCAGAATCAGTTGTTCCAATCGTTCCAATTGAACCCTTAGAATTCCAAAATTCCATTCCTTTTTTAGTTAACTCCATTATTTTCTTTTTGTTGTTCCAAATTTGGAGTAGTCCATTAACTAATTTCAATACATCTCCAGTCTTGTTAAAAGAATTTTGAAAGATATCTGCTTTGATTAATCCAGTTTGTATAAAATTGGCATTAAATATACTATCTAATGTCCAAGCTGAAGTAAAAGGCCCCCGCCATCCTTTCTTAGAAAAAGCAATCCCATTTTTATTCATTCTTAGTACTTCTCTTGCCTTTTCTAAATCTGGATTATCCATAATAAAGATGTTGGAAGGTTTTTCTTTTGGCCATAAACTTACATATCCTCCTGCACTGCCTTGACCTGTAATCATTGAAGAAACATAATCATTAAAATCACTCATATAATTATTCGTTGCATAATCTTTTAATTTATCCTGAATAGTTACAGCTTGTTGCTGATAAAAAGCAACTTGAATGTCTCCTGCTTCTAATTTCAAAGTTTTTTCAGATAAAGAATCGTATTGTAGTCCACTAACCTTTGATTCAAGATAAATATTATATTTTTTATGATATATTTTAAATGTATCAAACAGACCATAATTTCTAATCTTCGCAAATTCTTTCGCTTCTTCACTATCAGTCAACTTATCAAATTCAACCGTAATAGAAACTTTAGGCTTATCACAGCCAGGATTGATCGTTTTAAAGTAATTTTTAGCTATTTTATTTAAGCTCTTAATGTCTTTTACTCCTTGTTCTTCTGTAAACTGAACATGCTCTGTATACACATCAGGATAGTTATTAATATAGGCACTATCTACTGGCGAACCATAAATTCGATTAGTCGTACCTACCTCACTTTGAGGATCAGCATATGGAATAAGTCTTGTTTTTATACCTGTCCAATCTAATTTGACCTTTAAACCAGACATATCTTTTCCATACCGAATCGTTCCAACATTATTGCGACCTCTTCGCTTTAACAAAGAAAGCTTAAATGGTTCACGTTTAATTTCTCCACCCCAATATTGAAGCAATGATCCTTGTTCACCAGCAATACAATTTAAAACATTTCTCGCTTCAAAGATTGTGCTAGAAACGGCCGTAATATCAGAATAAAGTCGTATGTCAGATTTTTTATCCATTTTGGTTTCAATAATTGATATCGCTTCTTGACCAGTTTTAGAGTCTACTTCCGCAAGAGTGACTACCCGTCTTCCAAGTCGATTTGTACGACTCTGAGCATAAATAGTTACTGTATTTAAAAAAGTATCTATATCTTTATCATCAATAAAAAAGATATGATACTCTTCTTGATCGTTTGGCTTTGCTTTTATTTGATAGTCATTTTCAAAATATTCATCAAATCTAGTTCCTAAAGGATAATCCAACTCTAATTCATATTTTCCATTAGCTACTTCATATATTTCACATCTTGTACAATCCTTTAAAATTCCTAAGCCATTCGTTGAGAAATCTGTTTCAGTAGGACTATATATTCTTGGTTTCATACTTTTCTCCACCACCTAGGCATTATTTCAAATGAATGAATATTTTTCGTCCATTTAATTTCATTTTTTCCAGGATATAAAAATGGAAAATCTAAAAATAAAGTGACTTGATCCTGATGTTCTAAATTACCATCTAATTTTCGGTAAGCCTCTTCTAATTTAGAATCTATAAATAATTCTCTGTCCAACGATTTCAAATCATATTTGTCCTTATTAATATAAAAAGAAGCATCTCCAGAACCACTCAATTTAATAAGCGGTTTTGAAGAATACTTCTCTGGGTTATAAATTTCAAAAGTTTCTGTTTGTCGAATAGTAAATCTACCATTGTAATTTTCCTTAAATGGTCGAATGCTCACTGTAAATTCAAAAGGGACAATATTTCCTGTTTTTCTTGTTCCTTTAAATTCAGGTCCTTCTATTACTACAGCTTGATAAATATATTGTTCATCATAGTAAAGAATAAAATCACTATAAGACGACATATCTAACCATTCAGTGATTCGATCTTCCCACTCCTGCACCACATCAATTGAAGGTGCTTTATAGTAACACTCAATCTTTCTAGTCACATTTCTGTAATAGCCTTTATCAATAATGATAGAATCATTTCCTTCTCGCTCTCTCAATTCAATTACTCGACTAGCTGAAACAGAAGCAGGCCTGTTTTGAATATACACATTAAATTCAGAAGAATAATGTTGATTAATAAAAAATTGTCCTCTCTTAAGTTGCATATAATGTTCCTCCTACTGCACCAGCATCTCGTTTCATTTGTCTTGTCAATTCTGTTTTAATTTTTGTGGTAATCTTCCGAACCATTGAATCAGGTAAATCTCCATAAACATTTAAATGTAAATGAATTTCTTTTGTTTCACTAGCAGATATATTTTGCTTTGTTTGTGTAATTGGTAGGTGACTTATTCCATTTACTACAGGTTGAACAGACGGTGTTTTTACTAAATTTGTCATGGTTTGATCTAACTTACTTTGCTCTTTATCAATACCAACGATAATACCTTGAACAATATTTTTACCAACCATATCACGCATCCATCTTGATGGAGAATGAATATCTAAAGCTCCTTTAATCCAATTTTTGATATTACCTGCAATACCTTTGATAGTATCTTTCAAAGCATTCCACTTTTCTTTTACACCATTTATAAGTCCATCAATGATGTTCTTGCCAATTTCAAATAAATTGACTTCCCTTAACGAATTAAAGATTTCTTTTACCCGATTAATAGCATTTGAAACACCATTTTTTAGATTTGTCCATGCATTTTCAGCAGAATTAACAATTCCAGTAACAATATTCCAGAAAGAGTCCTTAATGTTATTCCATGTATTAATCATGGTATTTTTTATAGAAATCCACGTATTGTATGCCGTATCTTTAATATTTTTCCAAGTATCTTTGAAAAACTGTTTAATATTATTCCAAGTAGTAATGGCATTATATTTTAAATCGATCCAAGTTTGAATAATAGAAAACTTCAATTCAATCCATTTCTGAATTGCAAAATATTTTATATCAATCCAAAGATTAATAAAAAAATACTTTATGTTTAACCAAATCGATTTAGCTTGATTTACCACTTCATTCCAAATATTTATCAATGTAAGCTTGAACCCTGTCCAAATATTGAGTGCAGCAAAATAAATATTTGTAAAATAACTTACAAATATATTCTTTATAGATTCCCAAATATTTATGGCACTTTCTTTAATATTATTCCAAACAGCAATCATATTATTTTTTGTTTCTTCCCATCCACCAGAAATCATGGAGGTAATAAACAAAACCGGCGCAAGTATAACATTTTTTAAAATCTCAAAGACGTTTTTACCAATCTCAACTAAATTATTCCATAAGGTCTCTAGATAAAAAGTAACATGTAAAAATGCATTCTTTATACCTGTAATCAATGGACCAGCAACCGACATAATAGAACCTTTAATTTCATTCCATTTTTCTCTGGCTGAATCTTTTATACTTTGCCAAGTATCAGAAAACCATTTCTTCATATTAGACCATGCATTTTTTACACTATCGACTGCATTTCTTGAAGTCTCTACTGTTTTATCAAATAAACCTGTGGCCCCATCCTTAATACCTTTCCAGGTGTTAGAAAACCATTCCTTTGTTCCTGACCAAGCATCTTTGACACCCTCAACTGCATTTGATGCCATTTCTTTAGCAGAATTCCAAGTATCAATTCCCCAGTCCTTTATATTTTTTAATACACCAATTACGGAATCTTTCACATCATTCCAAATAGATATAACCTTGTTTCTAAACTCTTCATTGGTTGCCATAAAGTAACCGAAAACAGCTATTGCACCAACGACTGCACCAATAATTAAAACAAATGAATTAGCAGCAGCTATTGCCCCCATAATCTTTAATGAATTTCCAACGCCAATTATGGCATTCTTAAAATTATTGAAGCTTTTTATTATTGCTGGTATACCTTTAAGTTGAAACATGAACGCTCCAAAAGCGGTAGCTGCAGGAACAAGAAAGGGCATCATGAATTTCAAAGCAGAACCAAATTTTTGAATTTCGTTAAATAAATTACTTAAAAATGATACTGCTGTAGGAATATTTGCAGCAATTACTTTTAAGAACGATTCCATTGAACTGCCCACTTTATCAATAATTCCCTTAAATCCACCTAAATCTGAATCTACTAATGCTTTATTTAATCCTTCTATTACCTCACCAACACCACGTGTAACAGCTGTTTTTGCATTTTGTATAGAGGTTTTAATTCCCTTAGTAGAATCTTTAGCGATTTGACTTAATGATTTAAGTCCTCCGCCACCTTTGGTATCCATTTCTATTAATTGATTTTGGAATTCTTCAACAGAAATCTTACCTTGAGACAAACCTTCTTTCAGATCTCCCATTGTAATTCCCATCTTTTTAGCAATAGCAGAAAGAGTAGGTCCAAGTTGAGCGTTGATCATTGAGTTCCAAGTTTGTGCGTCTACTTTTCCGTTTGAGAAACTTTGAGATAATTGAATAACAGCTTCATTAACTTGATCAGTTGAACCACCGAAACCAAGAATTCCATCATTTAAAGCTTTAAATATTTGAGTTGAACGAGTTAAATCACCTGTAGAAGAAGCAAGAAGTTGAACATGACTTATCGCATCATTCAAAGCAGTAGGAAGTCCTTGAATACCTTGAGATAAAAGCCCATTCTTTCCGATATTCTTCATAATTTCTGAATTACTAAATCCCATATTTTGGAAATTTCGTAGAGCGTTATTCATCGTATCTACTCGATCAACCGCTCCACTTATGGAACCCTTGATTAGATCAAAGCCAGCTCCTACGATTCTAGTTACTCCGCTAGCTAGAAAACTTCCAGCAAATATTTTCCAAATACTACCTAATGAACTGCCACTATTTCTACTTTTTCTTTCGATTGTTTCATCAAAAGAGTTCAACTTTTTGACAGCATTATTCATACCGGCAGTAAAACCAGATTCATCTAGTATCATCTTCAGAATTAGGTCATCGTTATTCAAAGTATCACCTCCTAAAATTGAGTGAAATTATCATAGTACTCAACATCTTCATGCTCTTTTACCGCATCTCTAAAAGCAAAAAGACGCATTAACTCATCCAAGTCAGTACGTTCAATTTCTGGTAACGTCCAACCTGCTTCGAGTAATTGCGTCTTTATATCTAATTCTCGGTAAGTAATCGAATACTTAAATGAAGGTGACTTGAGCGCCTCACTTACTTTTTTTTCGTCTCTGTATAAGTTTCATCAAAACCTGCAGTAACAGACTTCAATAATTTTCCTGTCAATGAGGCAATCTCACGAGCATCAATTCCTTTGCAATAATCTTCACCAGTAAATTGTCCCTCAAATAAAGTATCTGCAATAAATGAATAAGCACGACTTAAAGCTTTTTTAACTGATTGTTTATCAGTCGCTGTTTGCATTTCTTCCATAACTCCTGCAGCATCTTCTACAACTGTTCCTGGTAAAAATTCAGCAGATTTAAATTGTACTTGCTCATATTTACCTTCTTCATCTTTTTTCGTTAATTTAATCGTTGTTTGATATTTTGACATTATTCTGTACCTCCTGAAAGTTCTGCTTCTTCAATTGGAATTGCTACTTTTGTAAACCAATTTCCGATCATTGCTTTATCCACGCCTTCATCATCTTCATCAACTGAATACATATATCCAAGTCCTGGTACATCTACAAATGAACCCTTCCAAGTTGGATGAGTAAAACTTACTTTACTTCCTTCAATCGTTGATGTTTCATCTGAATCTAGAGCAAACTGTCCTTTATAAAAGACCGTATAACGGTATTTCCCATTCGATTTTTTACGTCTATATGCAAACGCACCATCTTGCGCAATATCTTCTCCAGAACGCAAGGCACCACCTTTAACAATTTTCCCTCCAGTAATTGTAGATAAAACTTTATGAGTATATCCATTTGCTTCCAGTTCAACTTCTGCACCACCAAAAGCTGTAAATTGATCTTGAACCACTGAATCCCCATAATCTTGTGTTGTTTCATAATTAGCTGTTGGTTTGATACTTACTGCTGTTCCCATTGGCAACGCAGTACCATATACCGGAAAATTCCCTGTCTCATCTTCCAAAGGAAACCAAGTAGGTTTTTCGACAGAAATAATTCCGGTTTTACTTCTTTTTTCTCCCATTTATCTTTCACTCCATTCAATATATTGTGGAAATTCTAATGTAAAACGAATATGTTGAACACCATCTGCTTCATCAGGTAAATAGGCTTTTGGAAATAATATTTGCTCATCGATTGTAATCGTATTAAAAAAAGTCCCACAACGTGAGACTAATTCATTAATTAAATTTCTATTAGGTTTATTATCAATCAATGCAATATCAATTAAGAAAGAAACATTTTGAATATCAATTCCTACATTTTCAGTTCCAGATTCCATTACTGATAAAACGAAATAAAAATCTTTAGTTGACTGCATAACTGAATCAAGATATATTGTCCCATCAGGATAGATTTCTTTTAATTTGCTACTGATTGCAGCAATGATTTCATCTTTCATGTTACTTTCCTTTCTTAACGATTTTTATTGCCATTTGTTTAAATCTTCGAGGAATATAAGACATATTTGCAAGATTCGTTGCACGAGTTAACATGAATTTCCCTTTGACAAAGCCACCATTTTTAGTCCTATGACCTTCTTCTACATATTTAAAATAATGTTCATTGTTTATAACTGCTCCAACAATTCGACCGCTTGATAGTTTTCTAGCTTTTACTACACGATATCCTCGCCTTAAATTACCTGATTTTACAGGAGTTAATGGTTTAGCTAAACTAACGACTTTATTCATTGAATCGTTAACGAAGGATATTCCTTCTTTTTGAGCAATTACAGTCATATTTTTAAAATTCTCAATGATCTTTTCTGCATTTGATTCATATTTGAGATTACCCATTTTTCTCACTTCCTATCAAATTCACTTCACAATGACTAGGATAGTAAAAAGGCTTAGTAGCAAATAGAGAAAAAATTAAGCCACTGGCCTTTTGAGTTATTGTTATTCGATCTCCTTTTTTTAGTTTAATCTTAGGATGAACAAATAATTTATATGTGTCAGTTGAAACATTTACCATCTCTCCATCTTCTATGACTGCTAGTCCATCGATTTGACCTTGTGAAAGAGCGCAAGAAATAGGATTATCATATACTTTTTTGTAATCTTGAATAGTAATATTTGTATTAGAATCTTCAATGTCCGTCAGTCTTTCAATAATACAACTATCTTCATAAGTAGTTTCTAAAATATCTGCTTCATTCATTAAAAAAACTCCAATCCTCCACAACCAATAACTCTTCGTATCAAATCACCATAGCCTAGAAGTAACTCACTAACATCATTTGTTGTTGAAGCATAACTAATCGTTGTATCGCCACGTCTAACTGAAGATACTGTTTTTTCTGATTCATTTTTTATTATTTTATACAACACTTCACTAATCACGCTTTTTAACTTTTCCCATGAAATATCATTTTTACAAGTGTTGTATGATTCAATTTCTAGCAAAATTATTTCTAATAAATTAGTTATGCGTTCTTCACTCAAATCTGGAAAATCTTCTTTTGTAGACTCAATGATTTCCGTTTTTAGCGATTCATCCATCAGATCACTTCCTAAATTTCATTAACATCAATTGCATCTTCCAAAATTGCAATTGCTTCTTTATCATCTATAGAAATGATAAATTCGTTATTTGAATCTGCTGTGATAAATCTACGAGTTTTAGGATGAACAAACCCAACAAAATTTTTAGTTTTACCTACTCTATATTTCACGACTTCATCTTTTTTAGTTTCATCTTTTTTTACCACTGTAATTCCTCCTATCAAAAAAGGGAGTACTAACTCCCTTTTATTCAGACTTTAAATTTAAAATTGCCCCAGAGTTTGAAGCATTGTATTCAAGAGAGTATTCACCTACAAGACCGATACGTCTAGAATCCGTTGTTTTTGCAAGTTCTTCTGCTCTCCATTCACGTAATGGACGTAGTTTCACATAATTAGTATCGATTGCGGCAATTGTTCCTTTTGGCAATGATGGTTCTAGTAGAGCAATACCTGTACCGTAATTAGACACGATATTTCCAATTTGCAATCCAAAAGTTACTCTTTCCCCGAACTGAACAATTTTTGTTGATTTTCCATCTAACTCATCAGTCATTAACTCCTGCATATCTGGAGAAATCAAGCATAGTTTTTCTCCCATATAACCTTTTTCATACATCAATTTAAATAAAGTATCGATATCTTTTCTTGTTACTGCACCCGCAGTGGCTGTTTCTGCCTTATTTGCTGAATTGATCAAGTTCAAAATCCCATTCATTCGACGACCTTTAGAACCATTTTCATCAGCTTTTACACCAGTAATCAATTTTCGGTTCAAATCAATTTTCATTTCCATACCACGTAGTGCTACTTGATTAGTTAATTCATTTCCGACTCCATTCACATTAATAGCATCTAATGTACCAGATACAGAGGTTGATTTTCTAAAAATTTCAGTATAGTTGTTAAACCAAGTTCGACCTGATTCAGCATCTGGATATTCTCCGCCCTCAAGTTTTTCAGAAGAATCATCGTTGTTGATATCATATTCACGCCATTTAATTTCTGTCGAGTTTGCTGGCTCTGTTTTTCCAGCACCAAATAAATAGCTTAAAAAAGGTGTATTTGGTACTTGCATAGCATTAATCGCTGGTGAAATATCCAAATACTCTAAATTATTTAAAGATGTTTTTTTCATAATTTTTCACTCTCCTAGTTAAATTGTTGAAGAATTTGTCCTAATTGTTCTTCTGGATTTGTTAATGTTTCATTGTTCTGCTGAACCTGGTTATTCGATTGTTGAGTTCCACCAAATGCAGACTTCATTTGTAGTTCTTTTAATGCATCTGCATGTTTCTCATTAATTGCATTCAAGACACTTGTAAAACCTTCAACAGCATTCTTAGTGAAATCTGTATCCGAACTAACAAGATTATTTAGCATAAATTGAGAAATAGACTCTTTTAACTCTCCATCTAGTTCTAATCCAGCAATTTGTTCTGCAACAAATGCTTTATTATCACTTGTCACACGCAACGCTTTTTCTGCTTCAAATTCAGCTTGTAGTTTTTCCAGTTGAATTTGCTCAGGTGACTTGTTTTTCTTAGATTCCTCATATTCCTTGATGGTATCCTGTTTAATTTTATCTAAGTTATTTTGTTTCCAAGCTTCCAATTGTTTGTCGGCAACACTTTGAGATTGTGACTGAATAAATTTTTGAGCTTCTTCATTGGATTCCACAAAAGATTTGAAGTCATCAAAAGAAAACTTTTGATCGTCACCTTCGGCAAAGTATTGCAAATTCATTGGCATTAATGATTTGTGTTTCATGCTCATTCTCCTTTCGCCCCACGATTCGTTTTCACGCCCCGCATTGCTTTGAGTTTTAATAGTTGCGCCCCACCATTCAACCAAGCCCAGTATTGCGCTAGTTTAACGTCATTTCGGACAAAATAAAAAAGCCTAATTACTAGACTTTCCTTCTTTGTAGTCAGTTCTAACAACAATACATCCCATCTTTTCATACCAATCAACTGTTTCTTTTAAATTTGGTAATGAATGAGATAATAATTGAATCGTTAAATTAACGGTATTCTTATCAACTGGAGTATTATCTTGATAATTAACAGTTTGATCGCCAATAACCACGTAGGCATAATTGCCATTCCAATGGTCTCTCAAGCCATTAGGATGGTTCTCAGACTCAATAGCTGTTTTGTAGGCTTCTGCAATATCAGCATTTACATTAATTGTTAGTACTGCTTCAAAAAAATCTTTCATTCTACTTCCTCCGTTTCAAATTAATTCCAAAAGAATCATGTGCAAACTCATCTAATAAATCGCCAAATAAACGGTCATATTCTTCATCAATATCCTTTCCTAATTTTGGTAAATTAGGAACATCCGTACATCTACAACGACTATGGAAAGGTGCTCGATTTTCACCTATGACAGCATCTTTCAGTTTATAGGGATTCTTACTTGCCTTTCCTCCACAAATCCGGCAAACTCTCTCATCTTTTGCAGTCAATACGTTGTATTCCTCAATACCTGTTTCTAAATATGATTTTTCAATACCATCTTGTGCAAATTTTGCATACTCCGTTCGAACGAGATTTTCTATCGCTTTGTTATACTTTGATTCTTCTAACTTAAACATGTCACAAATTTCTGAGTCTAATCTCATGGTGTTTAATGCGTGTATAACGCCTTCTCCACTAGCAACACTTTTTACAATAGCATTAGAGAGTTTCTGTTCAAGCGATGAAATATTTCCCCAAAGTCTTCTTGAAAATGTCTTTCCTGACCATGGATAGTTCAAATAATGTTTAATTTCATTTTCTGGTAAATAATTTGGTATATCAACGTTTAAAAGTTGAACAAAAACATTAGCATTAGAAGAATATGTTCTTTGAAGAATTTCCTCTAAGCGATCAGAAAAATATTGATTCACATCTGCATCCATCGCATATTCTGCAAGAATTTTAAATACATCTGATCGTATTTGTAATAAGCGATTGACTTTTGCATAGTCAAATGGTGGAAAAAATTCATCGATAAACTCTTTGTATTTTGCATCATACATTTTTAATGACTTATAATTTTTTTCCACATATTCACGATATTTTTTCTGATTACTTGTACTATAAAACTCCATCATTTCTGGATAAGTGATATTGTGTAAGTCAGCTTGTGATAATAGTTTTGCTTGTATCTCTTTCAGTGCTTCAGGAAATACACTAGTTAATTTTTTAAGTGTCTGATTTTCTTGTTTGAGCCTTGCTTGATCCTCCAGTTCTCGACGTTTGGTCCAATACTTCGTTTCTATCGTCACTATTGCCACCTCCGCCAAAATTGTATTCACTATCTGGATAAGCACTTCCACTTTCCAATTCCATCATTTCATTTTCATAATCAACATCTGTTACAAATGGAATTTGGCTCTGAATAGTTCGTTTGGATACGTATGGTGCAAGTTTAGGTAAAGCTTCAGCTAAATAACTTAAATCAGTTGGCAAAGATCTAGAGAAAGTAAAAATAATTTTTTCAGGCTCAATTTCTACTTTGTCATGAAACTTAAGAAAAGCAGCAATTGTTTCTGCGCATTCTTTCAATCCTTCTCTAAAATATTGCTCTTTAGTATTTGTTTTCGCTTCTAGGCTAATGATTTGCCACTTGCGAGCTTCTCCAGAACTGTTTGATTTAAACACCTCATCGTTAAAATCGATTGCTTTACAAATGGTGTAAAACTGTTTTTTCAATAGATCCATATGATATTCATTGAAATCTTTTGCTAAATTTTTTGTGACATATTCAGCTTTTGCAGTAGGGTCTTTTAAGTTGATAATCCCTAGCTGATTCATCATTTCTTTAGCAGTGCCTTTGCTCATTGTTGTGCCAGTAACAAGCATGTACGCAAGCTTAAATTGTTCGATTTCGTTTTGTTGATCAGACAAAGCACGATCAATTGCATCTCCAATTTCCTCAGCTACTTCAAAATCACAATAACGATTCGTATTATTTTTAAATTCTGCCAAGGTAATCGTCCCCAAAGGGTTATCGGTCTCATCAATTTTTTTGAACGTTCCGCTTGTAACAAAATTCAAATCACCATAGCAAGCATATGTCAGAATTTTATTTCTTGTCATAACTTTCATTTCTTGAAAAAATTTTTTCTGGTAAGAGTCATACTTTTCTTTGATATAGATTCCGGCATTTCCATATCTTTCTGCTCTCCAAGGTTCAATATTACTTGCTCTTAACTTCCAACCATCATCTTCTTCCACAGGCTCTAACAATCGGAAAGCTACTCCACAAGCTCCTTGAAAAGTTGCAGTTTCAGAATCAAGCATTGCGAATCTCATGGAATCAAGATTGCTTGTTAATTTGTTAAAAGCTTCTGGAACTGTCGGAAGTTCTATATCATTTTTTAAGAATTTATCTTTTAATCTTTGAATGAGTGTTCTTTTTTGTTCCGATACATCGTAATCCCATTTGATAGGTATACCAGTAAAATGATTGACTGCTTGGTCTACGACAATTGAATACATACCAGCATGAAGTTTATTATTAACTTTTACAATATCAGTGTTAGGCTTTGGTCTATTATCTATTTCATTCTTTTCGCTAGTATAAGCTAGATATTTTCTTTCGCGATCAGCAAAAAATGGTTTCATATCTTCTATAAAACCATTCGGATCAAACATTCCATCTTCAATTTGTGTTGCATATTTAACACGTAGCTTCTTATATCTCTCTAAAGATAATACTGTACTAATCAAAAGCTCACCTCCTAAAATTGAATAAATTGATAGTGACTTGGTGGCTCATAAAACGCTAAAGCCAGTGCGTCAGCAATATCGGGACTACCAATATTTCGCTTTTTCATATCATCTTTACTTTCTAAACGTATACGACTTCTACTTGTCATTTTGAATTTGCGAGTACTTAATTCTTTGATTAACGAACTATCAGAAGGCAATTCAATAACAGGCTGTTCTCCGTTAAGATTTGCTGTCATATTTTCTTCTAACATTTCCTTGATGTTTCCCCATAGTTGAGTACCTAAATTATCGTAAAAATCGTCTTCTGATGTTGAACCGTTATTCACTCCAAACACCTCAAAAGGATAATGTTTGTCTTCTATAAGTTCTTCTAGGCGGTCGGTTACACCACCTCCGACACCAGTGTCATCGACTTTAATCATCACTTTATCAATACTCGGATATTGACTCATTAGATTCTTGGCCATGTTGATGACATATCCTGTTGTTTCCATGGTGCTACGTTTTGAATACTTCTCATACTCCAATGCCCTGGTAGCAATTCTAGGAAAGAGAATCGTAGAATCATCACCATATCGAGCTACGTCAACACCAATATGAGCAACCGTTGTTTTATTGACTAAAGAATCACTAATTTGTTTTTCTGTAGCCAATTCAACCGTTTCAAGACTGATAAATGAATCCAACGCACCTTTGGGAAATTCTCCAAAAATACGGACACGAGCAACATCACTTTCTTTTCCATATTTTTTAAGAATCATTTCTATATTGTCTTTGTTTGTACGTTTACTATCATAGCTTGATACTTTATGAACTCTGTATTTATCACGGTCTGAATTGTGGGAATCGTAAAAAACACCTTCAATATTATTGGGGTTTCCACACATCAACAGCTTATTATCAAAACCTGATAGCGTACCAAGAATAGCTTCCATAATTGGATCAGACACACCAGAAGCTTCATCTACCACAATCAACATATGGTCCTCGTGAAAACCTTGCATATTTTCTGGTTTAGTCGCTGTTCTAGCCGTAGCAAACCAACGCTCTGAATCACCAACCATATAAATTTTGGTCTTTGTCCACTTCAGTAAGTTTTTGATCAAGCTATCATTTAACCATTTAGCTACCTCTGCCCAAAGTACATCGTAAAGTTGCTTCATTGTCGGAGCTGTTGCTATTACTTTAGCGTAGGGTCGACACGTTAAGAACCAAAGTATTGCTCCTGCTTCTAATGCTGTTTTTCCAACTCCTTGACCAGAACGAACAGAAACCTTTGAAAATTCAGCTAAATCATTTAAAACATTTTCTTGCCATTCATCAGGATTCAAATGCAAAATATCTTGGCAAAAAGCTACTGGTTTATCATAGTAATAATCAATGGCAGAACCAATATCAGCAAAAGGAATAAATTCATTATTCATTTTCTTTCACCGCCCGTTTGTTTGCGGCATTTAAAACTGCCTGTTTCCATTCTTCTATTTCTTCACCTGAATTATTTCCGCCAATTTCATTTGTCTCAGCTTGGATCTTATCAGTCTGAGCTTTAATTAAATCAGTTCTGTATTCATTCATATAAAGTTCATTCATTTGCTTGATGGCTTTAGCTAACTGGTTGCTAATCCGAGTCAATGAATCTTCAATTGAAAGAATATCATCAATTTTGCGATGTTTTTTTCTGCTAATCTGCACATCTTGCATAACCTCACGCTTGATTTCTAGCTTTTTACCATTTTTTTCAATCGGATTTTTAATCTTTCTTAGCTGCTGCAATCGTTCGACTTCTTCATCATTTAGTCCAGCTTCAGCTTGTTGGATTCTCTTCATCATACGAAATTGTCTTATCTTAAGTAGACGTATTTCTTCAGACAAAACAAAAGAAGGATTATCATTCAGACTAGAATAGATGTCCTTCTCTTCATCACTTAGTGTCTCAAAAAATATGGTTTCATACTCGCCTGTTTTCAAAGCGTTTTTATTACCCACTGGCGGAGAAGCTCGGCTATTTCCTTTGTTACCTTTAGCATTTTGATTACCAATAGGAGCGCCACCTTGATTAGTAACGTTACTTTTGCCATTGGTAACGTTACTTTTCAATTCAGCGCTCCATTTGTCTTGCGATTTCCATTTTCTAACCTGAGAATCTGAAACATTTAATTCAGATGCAATTTCCTTTAACTGCTTTTCTCCGTTGGATTCTAACCAAATTCTTTTGGCTTCATCACGTCTTGGATCACGTTGTCTTGCCATTCAATACACACCACCTCGCAATCTTCTTAGGTTGAGTTTTGTTTTCTAATTTTCAATATCTTTCAACATTAGATCTGCTTCAATTAATATCTTTAAATCGGAAACTTTGTCTAACTTGATTTGTCCTGATTGGAGATTTTTAAGCCATTTCTTGCATTCTAATCCCTCAAATTCTTGTTAATATTATTTTGAATGTTTGGTTCATCATAGAAACCATGACCGCAATAAACGAGCTTGCACGCATCAATCTCACATGGTTCTGCTTCTCTCCCCATTTCGACAATAGAGTACTTCCCTTTGATTTGTACAGAACGCACAACACGCACTGAACAATCATCAATGGTTCGAGGATATTCATTAGTTAGCGATATATACCAGTAGTTCCTCATTAGCCATTCTTCTCTTCAATAGCATTTAGATCATTGTAAATAGCCTTTGCTGTCTCTAATCCGACCCGCAGTCTTCGTTGAATGACTCCAACAGTTAGCTCCATATCAACTTCTTCATAGTCCTTCTTTAATCGCTTCATTTCCTCGAAATCTTTAGCGGTATATTGTTTCATGAGATCATTCCTCCTTTATGTAAAGAAAAAGCCTAGCACCTGCTAGACTTTGATACATTCATTTGATTTTTTGAGATAAGTATCTACATAGATTTCACCTTTGTCCCCGTTCAACGTAATTTCAAAATACGGTGCTCCTTTTAAGCTAGCGCTGACTAATGCTTTGCTATTCTGTAGTGTTTTGCATGACCAGACTATGAAAACACTAAACTCAGGTACTGCTCCACTTAGGTCAGCAATCTCATTCTCAATTCTTTCACGTACAATAGCCTTGCATTTTTCGATAAACTTCTCATGATTCATTTTCAAAATCCTCTCTTTTCTAAAATAAAAAGACCACTCAACGAGTGATCTAATATGTAATGCACAGGCAGGGACGTTTCCGATCCTGTGCTTGAGTCATTTGACGATTCATTTGTACCGAATCCCAAAACTCAATCTAACCCAATCAATTATGTAATAGCAACCTACACCGATTCCATCGATTACTATCGACCTCGCCTTGCTCGTGTACTTTGAGCGCCCATTTCCAACCCTCGGTTGCTAATGTTTCTCTCCTAACCTACACCTGAGAGTGGCACACGTCTGTGCTAGTATTTTATGCCTATTAACTGATTCACAGACACACTGCTTAATTCAGCCAACCAATCGGCATCCGATAAGATTGATTGTTTCCGTAGGTTCTTTATTAACGTGACCGGATTCGAACCGGCGACCTCCTGATTAAAAGTCAGGCGCTCTACCAACTGAGCTGCACGTCAACCAGAGGAGCTACCTCTAGCAAGCTTGCTACTATAACAGACTAATCGGTAAGACTGGCTTAAATCCTAGAGTCTGCTAGTTACCTTTATCAACTCGCTGACGATGTTGATGTGGTTAATATTTAAGCTACCTTTCGTCTAAGTCGCTGGCAAGGAATCGAACCTTGCATGGTCAAATCATAAAACGTTAAGGCTATCCCTCGACGTATTGACCTTATTTTTAAGCGTCTACCCTTTCCGCCACAGTGACATAATAACAATAGACAGCAACGGATGATAGATAATAAGAACAATTTAGAAGGAGTTAAAATTCACATCCTTATTCTTAATATTTCCGCTGCTGTCTATCGAAGCTTAATTAAACGATGAGGGAGATTTCCTCCCTTACATTTTATTTTGTCTCAGACCTATCACTAATCTTTCGACACTACCATAATATCACTGGTAAATAGCTAAAAACCGCCATCATTCCGCCAAAAAACCGCCATTTTTTATGCATCAGTCACTACACAAAGTTTTTCTTTGACTTTTAAAGCACAGACACTGTAATAGTAGCCTCCATTCCCATCGTTTGCTGTACATTCCGCTTTAGCAATCTCATTTCGATTATGATAAACAACGACTTCGGCATAAGAACTATGTCCATCGCCATTATAGAGACGGTTACCTTTATCAAAAATCTTTATATCTGTAATCACTGCATCAAGCTTTACATTTTTGAATTCACCTTCGGCCCATGCGCAGCAATCTGATTCGCTACATACAACTTCCATTTTGGTTCCATCTTCTAAAATTAATTCACTCTCTGACCATTCTACGATTTTTTTGAAAATAAGATCTTTTTTCAACTCTTTCAATGATACATAATCTTTCCACATTATATAGTCCTCCTATTTATAAGCAATTATTTTCCCATGTTTATATGCTTCTGCAAACTCTATCAGAGCTTCCGACTTCATCCGTTGTATGCTTCTTTCTGAATAACCCACTTCACGGCTAATCCTGTAGTTTGAGAAGCTATCTGGCACACAAAAGCTGTAGTAGAGTATCTGACGACTAATCAGACTAAGCGCCATCAAAGCCGCTAAAATCGCGTCTCTCTCTGCTTCTATATCCATCATCTGAATGATCGCGTCTTCTGCCTTATTGCCGTGCTTCGGTGCCTTCGGCATGTCCGTAATAATCGGCGACTTAATATCTATCAAAGAGCGACCTGCCATCCGCTCCAAACGCCGAAAGTTCTTCAGCACATCTCTCGCATTACATCTTGTCTGTTTGAAAGCTACCTCTCGTAACAATTGCATCAAGTCAAACCGCCCCTTTTATGTGATATAATAAACTTGTGGAATTTATTGAATCAGTCGGAGCGATCCGGCTTTTTTATTTGTCATTGATTAGTTCAATATCCACCAATCTCACCACTGCTAAATTCTCTTTGCTTTTAGCTGTCCATTTATCACATTCCATCGTGTTTTCAATACGAATGATTGCTGAGTGATTATAGACGTGTTCTACATATCCACGAAATGGATAGATGAACCCTTCTGCTTCGCAGCGAACCATGTCACCGACTTTGACTTTTGGTTTCTTACGTGTTTTAGGATTCTTTGTCGGCATATCTAGCATTAAACCGCCGATGCCGTGACTACTAGCGTAAAATCCGTCTTTTAGTTTCATCTCATTTCCTCCCATTTACGATCATCATTTAATATCGAAATCCCAAACTTACGAATAGCATTACTCGCATCAGCAACACACTGACTTGCCACTTTATATGTTTCTTCTGCTGAAATTCCATATTCTTTTTCAAACTTTGTCTTTAGTACATTCAGTTCCTGTTTTCTTAGTTTTGTTATTCTGCGATGTCTGTTGTTCATTGTCAATCAACTCCCTAATCTGAAAGTGTCGTCTATACTTGATCGAAATTCTTTTAAATGGTTCTCTACCACAGAATCAGTCACGTTAAAACGATCAATTAATACTGGAGCTGCCATATCTTTCAAATAACTTTGTCTGATGACTAATTCAGTACCATCAGGAAGTTTTTTATTAACCTCCCGACCGTTAATAATTGACTGGACGTCTGCTTCACTTAGTGGTATTTCGTATTTCATTCCGCTTCCTCCTGTTCTAATCCCCATTGAGCGAATGCTGATAGGACTTCTGCTTCCTGCTTACCATTTAATCCACAGTAAGCTATATCAACGTTTCTTGCTGCTCCAATTCGAGAGTCCCAATCACCTAGAAGGAATATCGAATACATAACTGATTTGCCACCTTGTTCAACGTTTGATTTAAGATAATCAAACACCATTTTCTGGTTGTCGTTGAGTTTTTGAGTACCTAAATCTAATTCGTCTTCATACAGGTAGAGTATAGATTTTCTGCTGACATCTACCCTATAAAAATTTTCTTTTCCATCCGTCATAACTTCTCGGATGATGCCTTCGTCACCTTTGTAAAAAACAATATCTCCAACTTTAAGATTGCTCATCCTTCCGCCACCTCTTCCACTGGCACAGCAAATGGCCAGTATCTTTCATCAATTGCTTTTATTTCTGATTCCGTAAATTTCATATCATCAAAATCGTTGTTGTCTGCAATTGTTATATTTCCTCTATCATCTTTCATTAGATACGTCTCTAAATCCCAATGATTAAAATACACAACTGGCAACTTCACATAATACAACGGCTCTTTCTCGACCTCGTAGCCAATTAGCCAAGCACGAGCAAACGTTCCTTGATTATCTTCAATCCATCTATCAGTCTTGCTATACTCAACACCGTAGAGGTTCCACGGCTTGAATGAAATAGCTAGACTATCGCCTTTCTTTTTAGCGTATTCTATCCATTCCGCCACAAACTTAGGCACCGCTGGTTTCTGCGGTTCGTCTAGTTGTTTTAAATCTTCTAGGATTTCTTTATAAAGACCATATTTAAGTTGATCGCTAATTAAATGTCTATTAGGGCAATAAGGTCTTAATCTAGATATTTCTGCAGTATATTTATCAATCAATTCCTGTTTATTCATCGCTGTTCCTCCTTCAATAACTCTGGATTTTCGGTAGTAGTCATAAATCGATCTCTCTTCAAAAGTTCTGGTGAATTATAAACATTCCCCGCTACCGTCAATTGTTTTCTATTACTATATAATTCTGTTTCGTAGATGTGTTCACCGCGAATTCTGTAGGCTCCGTTTTTTGCTCTAAAAACTTCTACGTAACTGTGCCAATAAGTATCGGCGTAGTTCGTTGATTTATGAGTGATAAGCGCTATATCCCCCTCAAATATCTCCACACCATTCTTATCCTTCAGAGTGGTAGATTGCATGAGGATTGAAGCTATTTTGGGAAAACCATAGTCATTGGGATAATCTACATCAATATCAAGCACACTTATACCATCATCATTCATTTCAAAACAAACTCCTGTCGTGCTAGGATAAATCATTCTGTCTTTTTCTCTATCCCACGCTCTAAACTTCGGTATCATTGCCATCTCAGTTCCTCCTTGAAATCCACATTGCTTCAGGCATGCCTGTTTCTGATACACTTGCTTTCTGACTTACTGAAGCATTGGCTCTAGTCTTATTAAACATTTTCAATAGCCAACGGCTGACTTCTGCCTTTGTTTCCGCTACATAGTAAACCTTGAGCGTCTCTTTGCCTATTAGCTTAATCATTTTGATTTACCTCATTTACATTTTCTTTCCGCCATTTTGCCCATACACTACTTCCTACCCCAAGTGCTTTTCGAATAGCATTTACACTATAGCCTACCTCTCTCAGATGGCTATATTTCTCAAACGTAAATGATTCAAAATTCAGTTTGGGTAATGGCTTGGATCGATCCATCGTATCTGCACCGATTAGCTTACTTATCTTCCGAACCATTCGACTCTCTTGTTGAGATAATTCGTCCATGTCACGATCACCTATAATTTGCAACATTATCTGACGACAGATTCTTTTTTCTTGTTTAGTCAAATTCATGCGATCGCTCCTTTGACTGGTTTTATGCGCTTGTCTGCTGTTTGAGAAAATACCATCGTAAATCCATCAGAGTTGACAAACATTCTTGATATTGTTCTCGTACCGTAAGCTTTTTTCAGTTCTTCACCAAGCAAGTTCGTTGTGATAATCGTTGCTAGGTTCTGTCGTGCATCCAAGAACGAATTTAGCGTGTTTATGCCAAACGCTCGACTATCTGATGCATCTTTTCCTAGTTCTGAACCGATATCATCAATGATGACTAAATCCGCTGTTTTGATATCTGCAATCAACGATCCCTCAATCGTTTTTCTGAGTTCAGGATTGTTGTACGAAAATTTGATTTGATCCAGCATTTCCTGTAACCCGATAAATAAGATTTTTTTATCGTAGTTTGATCGCTTCAAGACTTCCCAAGCCGCTGCCATCGCTAGGTGACTTTTACCTGTTCCTTGTTTTCCAGTTAAAACAAGGTGACTTGGATTTCCTAACAAGACTGAATTAACAAAGCGTTTGGTTACTTCAACCGCTTGTCTTGTTTCTTGATCGACAATTTGATAATTCTGCAATGTGCAATCAAACAACGCTTGATTAGGCACAACAGAACCACCTTTGAAAAAATTGATTGCTCTTGCTTTCAGGCTCTCGTTGTAAATTCGTTCTGTTTGTAAGTCTTCCTGAACTCGCAATGCTTTATACCCACATTGCATACAGGTTGGCTTACAACGTTCTGAGCCATCAGGGTTCTTCGTACGCCATCCATACAAAGGCTGTCCGCATTCAGGACATTCGCCACGTTGGACAAGCACTTTCTGTATCAGCTTTTCCATGATTTCCCCAACAGTTTCCATGCCTACGCCTCCTCTCAAATAGGCAACTCATCTGTGCTAAATTTCTCGTATTCAAGCGTTTTAGTTTGTTTTGTTTTATAATCACGATTTGCTTGCGCTGCCATTGTGTCGTATTTTTCTCGCAATTTTTTAGCAGATAAAATATTCGATGCCCAAAACACATTGTGCTGACTCCATTCAATCATTCCCCGTACCTGGTTTTCGGTCCGCTTGTCGATCTCGATCATTTTCCGAATGTTATCTGCCCAACTTTGCAGATTCGGCTTTTTGATTTCCTGATTCTGACAAATCTGTTTGAATAACTCCTCCGCGAGAATGTAGTAAACTGAGTCGGTGTCGTAAACACGCTTTTTGCGTGGTTGCGACGATGATGTTTTATTATTCTTTTCATTCTTATAATTCTTTTCATTCTTGTTTGTGTGCACTTGTTGTTCACTTGTTGTGCGTTTGATGTTCATTTGTTGTTCACTGCTTTGGTACAAAGACCAGTTTTTTATTGATATAACGCTGTATTTCGTAGTTGATTTGATGTTCAACATTCCGTTTTTTTCAAATTGTTTTAGCCATCTCCATACAGAACCGCTGTTCACTTGATGTTCACGTTTCACGCCTTCGTTCATCTCAGATGTGATAGCATCGCGCCCTGTGACGAATTCTCCGCTGTTCACTTGTATCTCTTTTCCATTAAAAAGTATCTTGCGATTCTCATGACTCGCTTTCATCAAACACAAGCTCCATAATTTATACATATAAGGATTGGTCCAAACGAATGAATTCATCACTTTTCGATGTAATTTGACATATCCTGTGTTCATTCGTATTTCTCCTCTAGAAAAGCAAGGGAGAAAGCTCCCTCATTATTTGTTTAACGGCGGATTAGATGCATCAAATAATCCAGTTTGTACATCTTCATTTTCTTCAGATATAACCTCTGCTTCTTTTCTTTCAGGAATATCTTCTTCAACTTCTGTTTCAGCAATAATGCTGCCGTCTTCTTGAACCCTTTGGACTCTCTCATCCGATGTGGTGGCTTCTTGCATTTCGATGGACAAGATTCCCCATTTAGAAAGAAGATTTCTCAAAACAGTTTTTCGTGCCATTGCATTGTAATCAGATGCCCACACACCACTTAACTTTGTCTTATCGCGATCTTTATTGTTAGCAATCCGATGAGCTTCGATTTCTTGTTTGGTCCAATAGACAGTTTTTTTGAATCCATTCAGTAACTCGAAATAGCCAACATATCCAATGACTTCATCAGACGTTCTACCATTTGGATCAAACTCAAACTCTTCTGTCAGTCGGTTCCAGCTTTTTAGTTCTCCTTCGTAAACTTCGATCACATTTAATGCTTTGTATTTACCTGATCGTTGGGCTAATTGGATATATCCTTTATAGCCAAGCATGAATTGAGCTTTCTTTTCCCATTTTCCTGTTTGCTTGTTTTTACTATTGAATGGAACTAAATATGCATAACCTAAATTCTTATCTAGCCCAAGATTTAATGTTGCAGCAGTTAACGCACCACTCATGATAGACATCGGTTCACTATCTGCAAGATAACTGTCATTAGATACAAGAGTCATAACATTCGACATAAAAGCATTAGCATTGTCATGAAGTACTTCTTCAAATTTCTTTCTCATTGTTGGTGTATTCATTAGAGCTTTAAGCCCTAACTGTCCTGGTGCAACTTGTTTCTGTGGCTTTTCTGCCAATTGATTTTTTAACGATTCATTTGTTGCCATATTATTTGATCTCCTTTTCGGTTAGCCTTCTTGATTCAGTAACGTTATAAATCTCTTCATCATTTGCGACATCTGGATATTTCTCTGCTAGTTTCTTCGTGTTCATCCGTCTTGTACGAACAAGTTTCCAGCTGATAATGTTTCTTTGTGTGATACCGATACTGGCTTCACGTTTACCTAGCTCACTGATGATCTCGTTGTCTACTTGACGAATAGATGATTCAATTTCTTTTTTCGTCCGCTTGAGTTCTCTTTTTTGCTCGATAAGTTCATCAAAACGTGATGGTAGAGCTGTTTGATTTTCTTCTACATCTGCATATTTTTCTTTTAAGAAGTCAGCAGTCGCTCCACTTCCGTCAATTACAGGCTCGATACCTCCAAGAACGTTCGTTTCCCAAAACTCTACTAATTGTTCAGTGATTGTATCGATCAGCTCTTGATCTCGTTCAATCCGCTTCCAAATGAATTTTTGTCCACCGATCAAAACAGCGATATAACAATAGTCTTTGTTTAAAACGTTCATGTAATGCTGAACTTGACAGAGATAGCTAAGCGGTACCTCTTCACCTTCCCACTCTTTTCCGAGAAATTGATTGGCTGTTTTACATTCCAGAATGGCATTTTCTCCCACTACTTCCCGATCAATATTTGCTCTTAAAAATGGATGTAATGGATGTTCAAATACTTGGTTTCTTCTGCGTACTTTTTTGCCTGTACGTTCCTGAAACTCTTTAGCAACCACTTCTTCTAAAACATTACCCCAATAAGCTGGTTCGCTTTCTAAATCTTTCAATTCAATTTGACCCGTTTTCTCAAGCCACAATTGATAAGGAGATTTGTATTTGTTTAATCCAAGTACGGTTGCAACATCTGAGCCACCAATACCTCTTTTGCGGTCTTCGAGCCATTCTTGATGGCTCATTTCTAAGGTAGATTTACTCATCTTCATCCTCCTCATCAATTGGCGCTTCATATGGTGGTTTAGCATAATCAGGATCAGTTAAATAGTTGTCAAGATTTGCTAACTCGTTCATGTTTAACCTCTTTTCTGCTTGCTAACACGCAAAGCACAAGCATGGTAATTGCGAATAACAAGCCAAAGATTACATAACTTTTCGCTACAATCACTAACGTGAAAAATAAAATAATGAGTAGATCAATTGTTTTTTCATTCATCATTGAAATTCCCCCTTGAGAATACGAGTCATCACATCAGCTAAATCTTCCTTGTTATTAATAACAAAAGTATGATTTGAAGGTTGATTTTCTTCTTCATTTTTCGCTTGTTCGTAAGCATCCACAGCAATTCTACGCATAATATGTGCTGACAATGGGAGATTTTCATCTAAATGTTCTTCTTGCATAGCAAGACAAAGTAAAATTTCTGTTGTCTCACCATAAACGAGACTTTTAAGTTCCCCTTCTTTTTGGGCTGTACAAATAATAGAAACACCTTGCTTTTGGCATTCACGTTTCAATTCTTCGATAAGATTTTCAATTTTCTTATTCATGTGATAAAATCTCCTTAGGTATAATTTTTGGTTTGTGACTCATTGCTTTGGACGGCTGAGTCACTTTTTTATTTCTAACCACTTCTTCTGGCGTTCACGCCATTGTTCCCCTAGCAATCTAGGTTTCATTTCCTCGTGGTATTCCTGATTTAGTTTTCGCATCAAGTGTTGATGCTCTTGTAATGTCATTTGATCCCTCCTTTCGTTTATTGAATTTCTCCATTTCTATTTGATAAAATATTTCTATAGAAATGGAGGTGAAAACTATGGGAAAAAATCAACATGTTGTACCTAATTCCAATGGTGGTTGGAATGTCAAAGGTGCTGGAAATTCTAAAGCGACTGCACATACTAATACAAAATCAGAAGCAGTAAAAATCGCTAGAGAGATTTCTAAAAATCAAGGATCTGAGCTATTTATTCATGGCAGAGATGGAAAAATTCAAAGCCGTGATAGTCACGGAAACGATCCACACCCACCAAAAGGTTAATCATATTTAGGAGTTAATCGAATACGATAACCGTCAGCAGGAGTTGCATCGGTCAATGTAACTTCTGCTACTTTTTCCCCTTCTTCTGTTTCAATAATTAATCTTGTGTAATTGTTCTCATTCAAAATCCCTATTTTTGATTCTTCCTTCATGTCATCCCTCCTTCGTCTCTCGCCGTCACCACCTCCAAGAAGAGGAGTTGCCAAAATGAAGAAACGTGGACTTTGGCAAACTTGAAAGGAGAGCAGCAACTCCTCTTTTCGGAAGTGGCGAGTGTGTGATATAATATTATTGTTCTATGGTGCCCACTACTTGCTTGCCGGCTGTGTGGGCTTTTCTTTTTGTTCAATTATGGTTGCCACCACAGTAACTCCCCAATGTCTAGAACGTATTCTAGCCATTTCATCTGCTAATCTTTGAAGATTAGGTGTGCCATTCAAAGTGATTTTTGGCTTGTTACTCACAATCTCACCTCCATCAGTTTGTTTTCTTTTCACCTCTTAATAGAATTAACTTGAAAGCGAGGTGAATTGTTATGGGTAAAAATCAATGGGTATCTCCTAGAAATGGCAAATGGGCTGTACGTGGTGAAGGTAATTCCGAAGATACAAAACTATTTGATAATAAATCAGATGCTGTTGAGTATGGTAAAAAGATTTCTAAAAAACAGCAATCAGAGTTTATTGTCCAAAAAAAGAATGGACAAATACAATCAAAAGATAGTTTTGGAAACGATCCTATACCTCCACGTGATAAAGAACATTAATCATATCTAGGGGTCATTCGAACTCGAAAACCTTCGCATGATTCAATATCATTCGCCGTAATAACTGCGATTGTTTTCGGGTTCTGCTCGTCTGTTTCGACAACAATTTTTGTATATTCTTCAAGAGTCGGTACTTTTATATTCTTCTCTTCCACTATTCACACCTCCTAGCTGACTTGTTTTGTTTCACCTGTTATTGATTTCGGTTTTTCCGAATCAGGGTCTAAAAAAATATCGGAAACTCTAACACCCAATGCCTTAGCAATTTTTTCTAGAGTGGCGTACTTTCCGTTCCTCATTTTATCTACATCGTTTTCGTAAATAAATATTGTTCTTGATGTCACTTTGCTTTTCCTTGACAGTTCTTCTTTTGAATAACCCTTTAAAGCTCTTAATTGTCTCAATGTATATTTTTCTTTCTTCGCGGTATCCATATTTTATTCGCCTCCTCTCTTTAACTTTCTGACTAAATTATATACTTCGGTTTTTCCGAAGTCAAGTGCATATTTCAGTTTTCCTGAAATCGATTTCTATTTTGCGTAAATACTTCTTTAAAAACACTAAAATATTTTCTAAGAAACCTGTTACATTTTTTCCGAAACGGTGTTACAATTAACTCAAGGAGGTGTTACTATGTTCGCTGAAAATCTAAAGTTTCTTAGAGAAAAGTATAATATTGATCAACAAGAACTAGCCGAAAAACTAGGAAGAAAAAGTTCATCCTCAATAAGCGAATGGGAAAAAGGAAAATATACACCAAAATTAAAAACCTTAAATGAGATAGCTAAGATATTCAATGTTGATATAGATGATTTGATGAATATTGATTTATCTATATCTAATCAGATATATAATATCCTTCCTATATATAATCAGCTTAACGACGAAAATAAAGTTGCTACCTATGAATTTGCAAGTAATCGATTAGAAGAACAAAAACAAGAAAATGTCCTAGATTTTCCTAAAAAAGAAAAAATCCCAACTGTTCACAATTCGGCTTCGGCTGCCAATCCAACAGAACTTACTTACGGTGATACGGTTGTCGAAGAGGAAGAATTTGAGAGAGTTCCAAGTGCTGCTGACTTCGCAGTACCTATTATAGGCGATTCAATGGAACCTGTTATCAGGAATGGACAATTCGTATTCGTTAAAGAACAACCGGACGTAGAAGATGGGGAAATTGCTATTGTGGAATTAGGTGGTGACGGAGTTACATGTAAAGAGATATATAAAGATTACGAAAATCAAACAATCATTTTACGTTCTATAAACGACTTATACGAAGATAGAATTGTATCGCCAGAACAGATTAGAATTATCGGAAAAGTTGTATTTTAAAAAAATTCCCATGCCGGAGCCGTCAACTTCGGTAAGGGTTTATATGATTTTGACAATTATTTTATAAAAGAAGCGAGGCGTTTTGAATGGGAGTACTATTGTTTTTAGTTGGAATAGTTTTAATAATTATGGGTAGTAGCAAATTATCTGAAGCTAAAAAATTAAAAGATAAAACTTCTGCCTTAGAGAGTAAGGTAAAGGAATATTCTCAAGAATTAAATGCTAGGGAAACGTTTATATCTGAAAAAGAGAAAAACATAAGTAAATTGAATAAAAACTTGTCAACGCTAGAAAACAAAATTGATATTCTTAATGCTGAAAGCCAGCGGTTAGACGATGAAATTAATCAAAAATATGACACATCTCTGGTCACTATCTATAAATCAGTAATTATTCCGAATATAGATGAAACTTCTTCATCCGAAATAAAAAACAAACTTTCTTTATTAAAGATTAAAGAAAAGGATTTTATTTTAGACGGTGCAATTAATATTCCTTCTTATTTGAATAATAGAGAAGCTAATAATATTAAAAAGAAAATGCTTATACCATTAGAATCAGAAATAACTGGACTTCTCAATAAACTTACTATTTCTAACGTAGATTCAACTAGAGAAAAAATTATAAGAACTTTTGATAAAATAAACAAGCTTTTTAAAAACGATGAAGCAGAATTCAAAAAAGAATTACTTGAATTAAAACTTCAAGAATTAGAACTCAACTATTCATACATAGTTAAAGTTAACGATGAAAAAGAACAGCAAAAAGCAATAAAAGAACAAATGATTGAAGAAGAAAAGGTAAGACGTGAAATAGAACGTGAAAAGAAACGCATTGATAAAGAAGAACGACAGTTTAACTCAGAGATAACTAAGTTAATGGCATACATGCAAAAAGCTAGTGCTGATGTTGAAAAAGAACTCTATGCTGATAAAATTAAAGAACTGGAAGAGAAATTAAGAGAACTAGAAACTGTCAAAGAAGATGTATTGCAAAGAGAACTTAATACTAGAGCTGGCTATGTTTATGTCATCAGTAATATCGGATCTTTCGGTGAAGATGTCTATAAAATAGGAATGACTAGACGGTTAGAACCTATGGATAGAATTAAGGAACTTAGTAGCGCTTCTGTACCTTTTGAATTTGATGTTCATGCAATGATATTTTCAGAAGATGCACCAACATTAGAAAATCAACTACATTCGCATTTTAGAAAAAACGAAGTCAATAAAGTTAATCAACGAAAAGAATTCTTTAAAGTATCTCTTGATGAAATTGAAAAAGTTGTTTTAGAAAATTATAACGGAACTGTATCTTTTACTAAACTAGCTCAAGCTGAACAATACAGAAGATCATTAGAATTAACAGATGTGTAGTAAAAAGATTAGCCTTCGGGCTTTTCTTTTACAACGATAAGAACATACATTCGAAAGGAGATAACATGAAACGAGTAGCATTATATATGAGAGTATCAACTGAACAACAAGCCAAACATGGAGATAGTCTTAGAGAACAAAAAGAAACCCTCTATGAATATATCGAACAACACAAGGATTTGAAAGTAGTTAATGAATATGTAGACGGTGGTATTTCTGGTCAAAAAATAAATCGTGATGAATTTCAAAAACTATTACAAGATGTAAAAGAAAATAAAATAGATCTAATTTTATTTACAAAATTAGATAGATGGTTTAGAAATCTACGACATTATTTAAACACTCAAGAAATTTTAGAAAAACACAATGTTTCTTGGAATGCTGTTTCTCAACAATATTATGATACAACTACAGCGTATGGCAGAACTTTCATTGCACAAGTAATGAGTTTTGCTGAATTGGAAGCCCAAATTGATTCAGAACGCATCAAAGCTGTTATGGCAAATAAAATTGCACAAGGTGAAGTAGTAAGCGGGAAAACTCCGTTAGGCTACTCTATAGAAAATAAGAAATTAGTAATAAATGATGATGCTCCTATCGTGATAGATATATTCAACTACTTTCTTTCTAGTGGTAGTTTAAGAAAAACTGTTTATTATTTAGGCTCTCAGTATGGAATCGTTAGAGATTATCAAAGTGTTAAAAATATGTTGACGAACAAAAAATACATTGGTGAATTAAGAAATAATAAAAATTACTGTCCTCCTATTATTGATAAAAAACTTTTTTATGCTGTTCAAAAAGCCTTACCTAAAAATTTAAAAACAAATGCAAAACGTGATTACATTTTTAAAGGTTTATTAAAATGTTCTGACTGTCAGGGATCAGTAGCTGGTCAAACTATTAAAGCAAGATATAAGAAAAAAGACGGTACAGAATCTATATACGAAAGGACTTGTTATAGATGTGTAAAACGAAGAAATAATAAATTACGTTGCACAAATAAGCGCGCTTTTTACGAAAAAAATTTAGAACGTTATATTTTTGAAGCTACTAAACAAAAATTTGAACAAATACAAATAAACTATTCAAAAAAACAACCAAAGATTATTAAAAAGAAAAATAGTAAGAAAAATATTGAGAATAAATTAGATAGATTGAAGAAAGCCTACTTGAATGAAGTTATAGACTTAGAGGAATACAAAAAAGATCGAGAAGCTTTAATGAAAGAATTAAATGAAATTGAAGTAGAGCCAGCTAAAATAGATATAAAAAATGTCGAATTTATTCTATCAAAAGAATTCGATGAAATTTATAAAGAATCTTCGGAAGAAGAAAAAAATGCATTATGGCGTTCAATTATCGATAACATAATAGTATTTCCAGATGGCAATATAACAGTAAATTTCCTTATATAATTTATGTGTACTAACTTATATATTCCGGAAGGATGATTATGCGCTAAAACGATCCTTGCTGCACAATAACGTACAGCATAATGGAAAATTTCTCTAGGATGAGCGACTGACTGATTCAGCGAACCGATGAACACTGTTTTTTTTAAGATCACTTGATTCTTCGTGTCCAAATAAATACAAACCAAATGTTCTTGTTTGTGATCTTTCATTTCCAGAATCAATTGCTGGGCCAATTCGTAGCTGGTACGAACCGGTGGAGCCGCTCTTTCATGATCCGTCTGAATTCGTCGACCTAATTCGATCAAGGCTTTGATTTCGATTGCTTTCACGCGTCCTATCCCTCGAATCTCTTCTAACTCATGCAAAGTAGCCTGTCGTAAAGAGGCCAGTCCTCCAAACGTTTTTAACAGATTTCCAGCAATCGACATCACACTATAAGGGTGTTGACCGGTACGCAGTAAGATTGCCAAAAGCTCCTGATCCGATAAAGCTTCCGCGCCATAAATTTCCATACGTTCCCTTGGTAAAGAGCTAGTAGGTACTTCTTTGATCAATCGTTTTCCCAAAAAAACATCTCCTTTCTATCTTATCTAAAATAAGATACGAAAAGAGATGGATTTTTATTTTAACAATGCAGGGATTTCATGTAAAGAAGAAACAACCCCAGCTGTTTTTTTGATCAATTCTTGGGATGGTGGAAGCAGATCTGGTACCATGACTACCGGGATCTCAGCCGCAGAAGCTGCTAAAATACCATTTTGTGAATCTTCTAAAATCAATGTTTCTTTCTTCGCTGTACCTAGCTTCTGATTAGCTAACAAGAAAATTTCTGGGTCTGGTTTTGCTCGTTGAACATTTTCTGCAGAAACAATCGTCTCAAATCGTTCAAACAGATTGTTCTTCTTCAATAAAAGTTCAATGACTGCTCGTTGGTTACTGGAAGCGACAACTTTGGGAATCTGATGTTCTTCTAAAAAAGAGAGGAGTTCCAACACACCGGGCTTCATTTGTACCGCTCCTTGCGAAAAACGTTCAAGCGTTTCCTGGTATGAATCATCTATGAATCTTTGTACACTTGTTTTGCCAAATTCCGAGAAAATCATATGATAATTCGCCCATACTTCTTCATCTGAAACACCTAAGAATTTTAAATACAGGTCTTTATCATAAGGAAAACCCATCTTGTCTGCTACTACTTGTGTGGCTTCGTAATACACTAACTCTGTGTCGAACAGCAAACCATCCATGTCAAAAATCACTGCATTATACTTCATGATCTCCTCCTAATTGTATTAATAAATGGCGAACTTCTGAAATGAAATAAAGTGAACCGGTCACAACTAATACGTCTTCATTTGTCATCTTTTCCAATATATCTGCTAATCCGAATTGCCACAATGAAACGATTGATACTCTCTCACTTGCTAAATCTGATACTTCACTTAATTCGATGGCTTTTGGATGTTCAAAGGTCGTCAAATAAATATGGACATTTGGTACTTGCTGCAATCGTTCTAGCATTTCTCTAACATTTTTAGTTCGTAAGGCGGAAAACAAAATGTTGATTTGATATCCTTTGAATTCTTTTTTCAAATTCTCAACAAGCCGGTTCATTGCATGCGTATTATGGGCACCATCTAAAACAACTAATGGCTCGTTACTCAAACGCTCCATTCTTCCTGGCCATCGAGATTTCTTCAATCCCTTCAAAACATCTTTTTCTCGGAAAGGCAGCTTTTCCAATTGACAGTAAACAAAATACAATTCGATGGCTACTCCTGCATTTTCAGCTTGATGTTGCCCTAAAAGCGGAGTGGTTAATTGAGGGATCTTTCCTATTTCATTAAAAAATTCAAATACTTCTCCCCACATCTCATCAGGATGCAGATAGTTTATTTTATAATTTTCCCCGTATACATAAAGCGGTGCATTTTTTGCTTTAGCTGTTTGTTGGATGACAGTAAAAGCTTCTGGGGCAATATTTCCTGTTACTACTGGAACGCCTTGTTTGATGATTCCAGCTTTTTGTGCAGCGATTTCTTCAATTGTATCTCCAAGTATTTCGGTATGATCAAGTCCAATCGTTGTTATTCCCGTCAGCATTGGTACAGCTACATTGGTAGAATCCAATAAGCCGCCTAAGCCAACTTCGATAATCGCTACGTCCACTTTCTTCATCAAAAAATAATCAAATGCCATTGCTGTTAATGTCTCGAATTCAGTAATACCAGCTACTGCTTCAAATTGATCAAGTTGTTTGATCAGTGGCTGATATTTTTTTACAAGCTGGATCAAATCATTGTCTGGAATGCTTTTGCCATTGATTGCGATCCGTTCATTGAACGTTTCGATATAAGGTGAAGTAAATGTACCTACTGTCAGCCCAGCCTCTTCTAATAGGCTTCTCAAATAAGCTACAGTAGAACCTTTTCCGTTTGTTCCAGCGATATGGATCGTTTTTACTTTTCTCTCTGGATGCCCTACCACTTCTAATAAAGCTTCGACTCGGTCAAGGCCAGGACGTGAACCAAATGGTAATCGACTATGGATCCATTCTATTGCTTCTTCAATCGTCATCAACAATTCCCCCATTTCTCTTTTATTATAACAAATAGAACACATAAGAAAAATAAAAGTATGACAAAGAGAAAAGAAACAGAGAGAGGAACGATTTTATCAACTACTTTATTGACTCTTGATACATGATCCACCTCCCTCCTTCTCCTACATAATAAGAGTAGACTAAAAAAGAGATGCGACAAAATTTATGTCACATCTCCTTATGAATCGAAGCTAAGAGTGAGGCTCAAACTCTTTCCTGTAACGATGTTCAATCAGCTAGCTTTTAGTAATAGCTAGCTGATTTCACACTCTCTTTTTCTATTCTTATTGAATAGTACGCAAACTTTCGATTCGTTCTTTGACAGCCGTTTGCTTCTCTAAATAATCTTTTTCTTTTGCACGCTCTGCCTCTACTACTTCTTCCGGCGCGTTAGAAACAAAACGTTCATTAGAAAGTTTTCCTTGGACACGTTTTACTTCGCTTGTCCACTTTTCCAGTTCTTTTTCTAATCGTTTGATTTCTTCTTCAATATTGATCAATCCTGCTAACGGCAAGAAGATTTCTGCACCTGTCAGAACAGCTGACATCGCTAGATCTGGCGCAGTGATCTCACTTGATATCGTCAACTCTTCGGGATTACAGAAGCGTTCGATATAGCTTGTATTTTCAACTAAAAATTGATCGATTTTAGCATCGTTTGTTTTAATTAGCAACGTAATTGGTTTAGACAATGGTGTATTCACTTCTGAACGAATATTTCGAACGGCTCGAATCAATTCTTTCAATACTTCCATCCCTTTAGAAGCTGTTTCATCATCAAACTCTGGACGTACAACAGGATATTCTGCCACTACTAGAGAATTTCCCTGATGAGGAATATGTTCCCATATTTCTTCTGTAACGAATGGCATGATTGGATGCAATAAACGTAGGATCTGATCAAGTGTATGGACTAAGATGCTACGGGTGGTTTGTTTTGAAACAGCATCATCTCCATAAAGTACTTCTTTACTCATTTCGATGTACCAGTCACAAAAATCATCCCAGATAAAGTTATACAGTTGTCGACCTGCTTCACCAAATTCAAAACGATCAAATAGCTCAGTTACTCGTTCGATCGTTTCATTCAAACGAGTAAGGATCCACCGGTCAGCCACTGATTTTTCTCCAGATAAATCGATCTCTTCTACGGTCATTCCTTCGATATTCATGATAACGAAACGTGAAGCATTCCAGATTTTGTTGATAAAGTTCCAAGAAGCATCCATTTTTTCATAGCTGAAGCGGACATCTTGTCCTGGTGCAGAACCATTCGATAAGAACCAGCGGAGAGCATCTGCTCCATACTTTTCGATTACTTCCATCGGATCGATTCCATTACCTAATGATTTACTCATCTTCCGCCCTTGTTCGTCACGAATCAATCCATGAATCAAGACATTCTCAAATGGACGTTCGCCAGTAAATTCCAAGCTTTGGAAAATCATTCTGCTTACCCAGAAGAAAATGATGTCATAACCGGTTACTAAAGTGCTAGTAGGGAAGTATCGCTTATAATCTTCGCTTTCCGTATCTGGCCAGCCCATTGTTGAGAAAGGCCACAAAGCTGAACTAAACCAAGTGTCTAAAACATCAGGATCTTGTACCCAGTTTTCACTATCCGCTGGTGCTTCCATCCCTACATACATTTCACCTGTTTCTTTGTGATACCATGCAGGAATTTGATGTCCCCACCATAATTGTCGTGAGATTACCCAATCATGGACATTTTCCATCCAACGTAAAAACGTTTGATTGAATCTTGGAGGGAAGAATTCCACTGCTTGATCTGTTTCTTGGTTATCAATGGCTTTTTTCGCTAACGGCGCCATTTTTACAAACCATTGAGTAGACAGCCGAGGTTCAACAACGACACCTGTCCGCTCGGAATGACCCACACTGTGGATCATCGTATCGATTTTAATCAATCGACCGATTTCTTTCAGATCTTGCACGATTGCTTTACGAGCAGCAAAACGTTCCATTCCAGCATATTTTCCTGCTAGTTCATTCATCGTACCATCATCATCCATAACATTTACGCGTGGAAGATCATGACGATTACCTACCTCAAAGTCGTTTGGATCATGTGCTGGAGTGATTTTTACTACACCTGTCCCGAATTCCATATCTACATATTCATCTGCAATGATTGGGATTTGTTTATTGACTAAAGGTAGAATCACTTTTTTGCCGATGAGCGCTTGATAACGCTCGTCTTCTGGATGAACAGCAATCGCCGTATCTCCCAACATCGTTTCTGGACGGGTTGTCGCAATTTCTACTACGCCTGATCCATCTGCTAGTTCATAGCTCATATGATAAAAGGCGCCTTCGATATCTTTATGAATAACTTCGATATCAGATAGAGCTGTTCGTGCTTGAGGATCCCAGTTGATGATATATTCACCACGATAAATCAAACCTTTTTCGTATAAGGTAACAAAAACTTTACGTACTGCTTCAGATAATCCATCATCTAATGTAAAACGTTCCCTACTGTAATCTAAAGATAAGCCCATTTTAGCCCACTGTTCGCGGATGTGGCTCGCATACTCTTCTTTCCATTCCCACACTTGATCGATGAACTTTTCACGACCTAGATCATAACGAGAAATCCCTTGCTCTCTAAGCTTCGCTTCTACTTTTGCTTGTGTCGCGATTCCTGCATGGTCCATACCAGGCAGCCATAAAGTATCATATCCTTGCATTCTCTTTTGACGAATCAGCATATCTTGCAAGGTCGTATCCCAAGCATGCCCTAAATGAAGTTTTCCAGTAACATTTGGGGGCGGGATTACGATTGAATAAGGTTTTGCTTTTTTATCTCCGCTCGGTTTAAACAAATCTTGTTCTAACCAATGCTGATAACGTCCAGCTTCAACTTCTTGCGGATTATATTTTGTTGATAGGTTATTTTCTTCCGTCATGCTGTTTTCCTCCTTTAAACTAAAAAACGTCCTAAAATACTTTCGTATTCTAGGACGTATGATTTACGCGGTACCACCTAAATTGCAATAATCAATCATTATTGCCTCTCAAGTGAGTTAACGATCACGACTCGTCTATCTCTACTCCATTCAAGACAGAAACTCCCAAGCTACCTTCACTGGTTGTCATTGAGAACCTTTCAGCAGATAGTTCTCTCTCTAAGAATGAATGTGCCAGTTACTCCTCTTGTTCAGCGTTATGCTTCATTCTACAATGGTTTTTTTTTTTAGTCAACAAGTGGTCGTGAAAAAACCACTTCATTTAGTACTAAAAAATTTTTGAAAGAATTACGACGAGTTCTCGCAAGATCAATAAGCCTACTCAAATTTTCCTAAGAAAAAACTTCTGAGTAATTCTCATCAAAGTAAATAAGCGTCTGCAACTCGGTTGTCAAATCAATGTATTGAACATTGACATAAGCTGGGACAGTTACTCTGTCAGGCGCAAAATTAAGTATAGCGGTTACATTTCCTTTGACAATTTCATCAATAGCAGATTGTGAATATTTACTTGGTACCGTAGAGATTGCTACTGTCACATTTTTTGCTTTGGCTATCTCCGCGAAACGATCAATCGGATAGATCATTTCTCCATCAATTACTCGATTGATCAGTGCTGGATCATTATCAAAGACGCACACGATATTTAGATTTTCATTTCTTCTAAAATTGTTGTGTTTCAATGCTTTGCCAAGATTTCCATATCCTACTAATGCGATTCGTTTTTCTTCTTTAGTATTAAGGATATTATTGAATACATCGATAAGAAAAGGGACATCATAGCCATATCCGCTTCTGCCTAGCTCGCCTAATTGCGAGAAGTCTCTGCGGATCGTTGCAGAAGGAATTTGGGTGATTTCGCTGAACTCATTTGATTTGATTCTACTTATACCTGAGTCATCCAGCATCTTCAAGTAGCGTAAATATAAAGGTAATCTTTTCGCAGTTGCTTTTGGCAGTGTATCTGTTTTTTCTCGCATAACGACGCTCCTTGTTAATAATTTCACATATTTAGTGTAACATGTTTCTAACACGGGAGCAAGGTTACAAGTAGGAAGGAAAAGGGTGTGAGACAAATAAAACGGTGTTCAAAAGCTTGCATCTGCGGTAATAAGCTCAACCAAACGTAAAATATGAGGAACTATTTTTGTTTGGCTGTTCTTATTACTTGATGCAGGGCAGCTTTTTCGCAACCTCTGATACACGGTGTTCCAGAAGTAACTTCTTCGAAAAATAAGCCGAAATTTCACAAAAATTTGAAAAGCAATTTTCGTAAATTCCTTCTTATTTCTTGAAGCTGCCCACTTCTGTCACAACCTCGCTATTTCATGGGAAATTCTCTTTTTTATATCATTTATCAACTGTAGCTTGATCTCTAAATAAAATTTTATTTTTCAGTTAGTAAAAAAGAACCGGCTTTTCCATAACTTCTTGATAAATGGTATTCAATCAGCTAATCTTCGACATTAGTTCAAAAACGGTAAAATACATGGAGCTATTTTTTCGTTTTGTTTCTCTAATACTCTGGTCAAAACACTATTTTCATAACCTCTTATAGCAATTCTGAAAATTCTTCAGTTTTTTCATTAGACGATTCTGCTTGTATCTCTTCCATCTTCAAGCCAGCTAGTGCTCGTTGGATCATTTCATCTATTGCTAAACGCTCTTCATATTGATGGACCTTTTCCAGTTGAGGGCGTGTTTTTGGCTGTGGAGGAGCAAAAATCGTACAGCAATCTTCAAAAGGCTGGATAGAAAGATTAAATGTATCGATCTGTTCTGCTACTTCAATGATTTCAAGTTTATCCATTGTCGCTACAGGCCGAATGATTGGCGTATTCGTTACTTCATTGATAGCCACCATACTTTGCAAAGTTTGTGAAGCCACTTGACCTAATGATTCACCATTCAAAATGACTAAACCATGACGAATACGGCGAATTTCATCGGTCAAACGCAACATCATTCGACGAGTAATTGTCATCCAATATCCTTGTGGCACTGACTTTTTGATTTCTTCTTGAATCTCGGTAAATGGCACTTCGATAAAATGGATCGTTCCCACATAAGGTGCTAGTTTGGCTGTTAGATCTTTTGCTTTTTGCAGTGCTTGTTCACTTGTATACGGCGGACTAGCAAAATGAACAGCTTCAATTTCCACTCCCCGCTTCATGGCAAAGTACCCTGCTACAGGAGAATCAATCCCCCCAGAAAGCATAAGCATTCCTTTTCCGCTTGTTCCTACGGGCAATCCTCCAGCTCCCTTGATCGTTTCATACGATAGATAAGCGCCATCACGCCGAATCTCTACACGTAATGGAATATCTGGTTGACGCATTTGAACTTGGATATGCGGGAAAATATCAAAAACAGCATTACCTAATGTTTGATTCAATTCATTACTTGTCAATTCAAATTGGTGATCGCTTCTTTTAGCGATAATTTTAAATGTTTCTTTCCCAGTATAAATTTCTTTCATGATGTCTTGAACAGCTTGTTTCAAAACTTCGACATCTTTTTCTACACGAATACTTGGAGAGAAATTTTGGATCCCAAATATTTTTGCTAGTTTTGGAATAACTAGCTGCCCGTCTGCGCCATTCAATAAAAGATGCATCCGGTCCCGATCAGCATGGATTTTGATTTCTGGAAAGTCTTTCAAAGCTTGTCTGACATTTTGTGCTAGTTGCATGATAAAGCTTTTTCGATTCTTTCCTTTTGTCGAAAGTTCCCCATAACGGACCATAATTTCACTGTATTTCACAAGAACACTCCTCTTTTAATTGATTGCAGAAAATTTCTTATAAAGCTGCTTGAAAATAATCATAAATTGCTCGACTTCTGCAAGCGAATTGTTTTCATCTAAGCTGATTCGAACAGCAGATGTAGCCAGATCATTTGGTACATGCATTGCGTGCAATGTACTGCTTGCCATATGTTTACGTGAGGAGCAGGCACTAGTAGTAGAAACAAATATTTGTTTTTCTTCTAAGGCATGGACGAGAACTTCGCCGCGAATTCCTTTTAGAGCAAAACATAAAATATGCGGTGCATAGTCAGTTCCTTCTGAAAAAATCGTCACTTTCTCATACGTCTTCAACGCATTGATTAGAGCTACTTTTAAGCGTTGTGTCTGCTCAGGTTTTTGTTCCTTTATCTCTAATGATAAACGTAAAGCTTTAACCATAGCCACAATACCTGGAACATTTTCTGTCCCACTTCGCTGATTTCTTTCTTGCCCTCCACCTGTCAGTAATGGTGCTAAACGACGACCCTTTTTCCAATAAATGAAACCAGTTCCCCGTGGGCCATGGAATTTATGAGCTGAAAATGTTGCAAAATCAACTCTTTCTGTCAACCATTGCGAGAATGGTACTTTTCCAATCGCCTGAACAGCATCTACATGGAAATGAATTTTAGGAAAATCATCCAAAAGATCACTGATTTCCTGGATGGGCTGAATCGATCCTACTTCATTATTCACAGCCATAACAGAGACTAATACTGTCTCTTTTCTTATTAATTCTTTCAATTCGTCGACACGTACAAATCCGCGTTTATCCACTGGGGCGATACTTACTTCGATTCCTAATTCTTTTAATTGTTCTGCTGTCTCGCTGACGGCCGGATGTTCGACTCCTGAAATGATCATATGATTCCCATATTCTCTTTTTTCGATCATCGTTCCTTTTAATACCCAGTTATCTCCTTCTGTTCCGCCTGAAGTAAAATAGATTTCTTCTGGTTCTACATGGATCAAATCAGCGATCTGCTTTCTTGCTTGCTGCAACAACCGGTTAGCTTGATTGCCTAAATCATGCAAGCTTGATGGATTCCCAATAATCCGCTGACTGGTTTTTACATATGCATCTAAGCTTTGCGGAAAGATTGGGGTTGTTGCACTGTTATCAAAATATATCATAAGAAACCCCTCTTTTTTGAAATTCTTTTCTATTATAACGGTTGTCCAAGGTGCTTTCAAGAGCAGGTGAAATTTTCACTTGTTTCAATTTTCAAATATACAAAAAAAGACAAGAACAAGACAATAATCCGTCTTGCTCTTGCTGGTTTACTAACTTTTTTGCTTTATACTAAGTCTGGATGATTAAAATAAAAATCTTCGATGCGTTTGAAAGCACCAGGTTCTACTCGCTCTAATGCTGTACCGATTTCGTCTAATGCTTCTTGATAGTGATATTCTTTATTGAATAAATAGTAGCTTTTATCAATTGCTTCTCTCACTTCTTCGTGTGTATGACGATAACGATTTGCATATTGGAGCATTTGCTCCGTTAATGCTGCTGCATCTACTAAATCATGTGTCTTCTTATCTAATAATTCTAGATCTTCTTCACATAGAGCAACTAAACGATTGACCTCTTCCATGTTTACTCGAATTTTATTCAAGACAACACTTAGTTCTTCAATACGGTCAGTAGCAACAAAAAAGAATTCTAGGTAATCATTCGGCAAGCCAGGCAAACGTTGTTTTTCTACAAAACGTTTCAAACTGCGCAATTTGAATTCGAATGTATCGATCTTTTCTTGCGCTTCTTTTTCGCCTTTTCTCAATTCATGTAATGAGTCGTCGATCTCTACTTGTTGCTTTTCGATATCTTCTAAGACTTTGAAGACTGTTTTATAGAACGTGCGCACTTCTGAATAAGGAATTTCGTGTTGACGGATCTGTGGAATCATCTGTTCATTTTGACGTTCCATTTCTTCCACTTCGGTTTGGAAACCTCGTACACGGCCAATTTCATTGTGGTTCAATGTATAGCTTTGAGATGTGTGATCCAGCTCAATCAATAATTGACGGTTATTCTTTGTTGTATGTTTGATATACTCTGCAATCGTTGATTGGTTAGTTTTTACATATCTCTGAGCTTCCATTTCCCGTTCTAAGATATCATATAACGAATCAATCAAATCAGCTGTTTCACGGTTTTCAAATTCGACCGTTTCAACTTCTGTTTTTTCAAGATTGGCTAATGAATTTTCAATTCTTCGACTTACTTTTGCGATATCTTCAGCAAGATCTTCTTCTGGGAATACATATTGTTCTTCCATCAATTTCTCGTAAGTATCACTGATTTCTTCAAGTTGTTCAGGGAAAGTGGTATGGAGCTCCTCATACAGCGGTGGAATTTTTTTCATCAGAGCTTCCACTTCATACGTATGTTTTTCTGCTTTATCCAAAACCTCGCGGGCTTCAACAGGGTCTCCAGAAGTGTTTAAAGTCACAAACTGCGTAAATTCTTTTTCGATCACTTTGATCTGTTTTTGCAATTCAAAAAGAGCTGGTCCGTATTCATGCTCGTCTTCTCTGACTTTTTCTTTCAGTTCTTCATAGACGTCAAGTGCCTGCTGAACAGCTAGTGAGTTGCGTTCTTCCGTTTCCCGCAATTCCTTTAGACCTTCACGGATTTCCGTCACTTGTTTCTCCATTTGGTCCATTGTAGCTTCTGCTTCAACAACTGCTTTTTTTCCTTTTAAGAACCGAAAACTTTCATTGAGGTTTTCCACTTCGAAAATTTGACTTTCTAGTTCAGCGAACGAGGAAGTAGATATGTCATTCCATTTTTGACTCCATTCACGAAAGGTATTTTGGCTTTGCCCAACCAGATGCATTTTTTTAACATCATCGACTTCTTCAATCACTGGCAAGTCAAATAATTCTTCCTTGCGTTTTTCTAAGGCATCCAATCGATCTTGGTTTTTTTTCTTCATCAAGTAACTAACCAAAAAGACGACAATGGCGACTATAATGATTGCAATGACGATTCCGATGATAACATTATTTCCCATTTATGGTTCCTCCGTTTTCAGTATGCATCTTTTATGCAACAGATGGCGTTCTGCTTGGCATAAATCCAAATAATACGTCTCTCGTGCAAAAGACATCTATTCTAGATTATAGCATACTATTTTCATGCATTCACTAACTTAAACGAAAATCTTTTGTTTTTCCATCGTATAAAGATAACAAAAATAGTGAAACTCTGATCACTCTTTTTCATTTGTGCACATGCCTATATCAGCGGATTTCTTCTTAGCAATCGCTTCTTGAATCTGACGTTGGATTTCTGCCGCGATTTTAGGTTCTGGAGCATATTCCATCTGCCAGTTTTCAGGTTTCAACACTTTATTTGTTACAGGGTCATAATGAGGTTTTCCATCTGGAAATAATTTCCCCATATTTGCCTGATGGACGATTTCGAATATTCGATCAGGCACTATTCCTAGTAATGAAAAAGAACCATAAGTAAAGTAAAGGATATCTGTCAGTGCATCTACTTGTTCAACCAGCGGATCACTTCCCCACTGTGTTTTACCAAGTATTTTTTCTTCTGCTTTATCTAATGCTTCGTGCAGCAGCATAACAGCTTCATGCAGTTGTTCTTTATTAGGTGAAGTAGCTGCAACAAATTCAACAAGTTCTTCTATTTTGAACGCAGCACGTGTATGAGCTTCATTTTCTGTAAAAGCCGTGGGTATCTCTGGTCTTCTTGGATCAAAAGTTTTGTGGAATGTTTCTACTTTTTGAAAAGGTGTCTCTGCTTCCATACTGATTTTTTCCTTCTTTCATTGACTAATAAATCAGACCGAAGTGTTTCAGTCCTTCGTATATCCCATCTTCTTCATTTGATTGAGTCACAAAGTCTGCAGCATGTTTTACTTCGATCTGAGCATTCCCCATGGCCACTCCAATTCCTACACCTTTCAGCATCTCGATATCATTGTAATGATCGCCGAATGCCATAATTTCTTCCATTTCAATTTCGACAGCATTTGCGAAAGCTTGGATGCCTAGTAATTTTGAACCACCTTTTGGGATGATATCTACAGTATACGTATTTGAACGCTGAAACGTACACTCGGGAAAGCGATGTTCTAACTTTTTCTGTTCTGACTCCGGACTGAGCAATATACATTGATAAATTGGTTCTTTTAATATCTCTAACGTTTCATAACGATCCTTTTGTCGGTGAGGGCTAAAAACCTGGAGGATTTTTTTCATCAGACGTACCGGGAATTTACGCGGTAAAAAGCTGACTAGTCGCTTGATAAAAATCGATTGTCCTAATAGCATCGTCGTTGATCCATCTAACCGATTTCTCGCACCAAAAACGATTTGTCGATGGTTCTCATCTGCAAATTCAACAATATGTTCCAATACTTTTTGTTCAAAAGGGTGGTCGATAATCGTGCGATCTGCAGTAAAAACCAGTTGACCATTATACACGACATACATATCTAATTCCAATTCATCAATGATTTCTTTGATCTTTACTGGGCTGCGCCCCGTTGCTACACCGCATAAAATGCCGTTTTTCCGAGCATATTCAATTGCTTGTTTTGTTGATTCCAACGCTTTTGAACGATTGGTGACCAATGTTCCGTCAATATCAAAAAAAATAGCTTTGATCATAGACTTCGCCCCTTTCTTGAATAAAATAAGCCCTTAAAACAGATCCATTTGGGTTGGATTGAGTCCATCTGGCTTGATATTTAATATTTTTTGCAGTGCTAATGCATTTTCAGCCGCATCACCACCAGAATTATTATTAAAAATCACACCTACCTCTTTTGTCTTAGAATCAACTACTTTGACTTCATGTGCTAGTTCTTGCAGTTCTTTTTCTGAATAACGATATAACGTTCTTTTTTTACGCCACTCTTTATCATTTGCTTGCCATCCTTGCGCATTCCTACCATGGAATCGAAAAAGAGCAAAGTTCGGATTGGTGACAAATGGATCAAAAGGAATCGTTGTATTCAGCAACTGTGGCTCATCGATGATGGCTAAAGAAAAAGCGGCTCTAGACATAAAGTTTCTTGTACGTTCAAGAAATTCATCGCTGTACCAAGAATAATCCCGCAATTCTATAGAAACAGGATAACCCTCAAACCACTTTCTAAGTTTGCGCAAGTACTGGACATTTTCTTTCGTACATTTGAATGATGAGGGGAATTGGACTAAAAAGCAAAACATCTTTCCAGCATCTACCATTGGCGACATAACATCTAAAAAATGCGCAATCATCTCTTCTTCGGTCTGATAATAAGGCTTCCAGTCTCCTTGACCGCTGATTCCTTGATAGACTTTGACTACAAAGCGAAATGATTCAGGTACTTCACTTATCCAATTCTCAACTGAGGACTTTCGGGGAATTCCATAATAGGCAGTATCTAATTCCACTAAGGGTAGAAACCCTGCATATTCATAAAGAGTGTTATTCTTTTTACCAGTTAATTTGTCATGTTCTTTAAACGATGTTAATCCGATTCTGATCATTTCCGGCCACCTTCGTGATTGATTTCCTTGGCTGCTTTCTTGTAAAAGAAACTCAACCAGATACTCCATTGTATTAGGAGGTCAAGGTTGAGTCTTTTCCATTTTAATAAGGTCAGCTTTTTTATGATAAGTTAGGCTATTCGTTATTCTTCACTGATAGCAAAACTCTTTTATATAGTATACAATAAGATTTAACGGCTATGCAAAATTATTCGTAAGGAAGTCTGTAAAATGAAAAAAATACTTGTACTACACACCGGCGGAACGATCGCCATGAAAGAAAACATGCTCACGGGCGGTGTTAGTCCTGATGTGGCAAACCCATTATTAGATGCAGAAATCACAATCCCCAAGCATGTAGAATTATTAGTTGAAGATATCTTCAATCTTCCCTCACCACACATCATGCCTTCTCACATGTTGGTATTAAAAGAACGTATCTTGTCCGCTTATGCATCAGGTATATCCGGAGTGGTGATCACACACGGTACAGATACATTAGAAGAAACTGCTTTTTTTCTTGATACAACGATTGGCAACAAATTACCAATTGTTTTGACTGGGGCAATGCGTTCAAGTAATGAACTTGGAAGTGACGGCCTTTATAATTTTGAAAGTGCGATTCGTGTCGCAAGTTGTGAAGAAGCGCTAGATAAGGGGGTTTTGGTGGTCATGAACGATGAGATCCATTCTGCACGCTACGTGACAAAGACCCATACCACAAATGTTGCTACTTTCCGAACACCTACATTGGGTCCCATCGGCTTAGTAACTAAGAATCGAATTTTATTCTTGCAGGAACTTTTAGAAACAAAGCGACTGGACATTTCCGCTGTAGATGGGACTATCCCGATCGTTAAAGCATATGCTGGGATGCAAGGGGACTTATTGGAAGCCATCGCCCATACGAAAGTAGACGGTTTGGTAATCGAAGCTTTAGGTGCGGGGAATCTCCCTCCACAAGCCTTAGCTGCTTTGGAAAAGCTTCTTGTCCAAAAAATCCCTGTAGTACTTGTTTCTCGTTGTTTCAATGGAATCGCAGAGCCTGTTTATGATTATGAAGGCGGGGGAAAAGAACTAGAAAAAATGGGGATTATTTTCTGTAACAGTATTAATAGTCAAAAAGCACGTTTAAAACTATTGATTGCTGTAAACTATGGTTTGTCGGGTGAAGAATTGATTTCGTTTATCCAAAACTAAACATCATTATCTAATAGCTAAACTTAAAAAGAGAGGCTGTGACAAAAATAGCTTCTTCGAAAACTAAGTCGAAAATTTACAAAAATTTGAGAAACAATTTTCGTAAATTTCTTCTTATTTCTTGAAGTTGCCCCCTTCTGTCACAACCTCTTTTTTATTTATTTTTCCATATAATATTTGCTTCACAATACAGCTGTTCTTGCATTCGGATTTCATGTTTTGTTTTGACACCATTTTCGATAGGGATTTGTTCAAAATGGCTTTCGATCTCATTCCCGTACTCTACTTCTTTATCAAATCGAATAATTACTTTTTCTGGAACATGCGTAGTCAAAAAGTCATATCCTAATACGTCAATGATCCAATTAAAATACATCGCATTATTAACATGCTGATTACTATCGATATCATAAAAACGAACACGATATGGCAACATGAAGCCCGAATCAATCTTTTCAATTTTTTCCTGACGCTTGATTTTCTTGATCTTCTCACTCTCAAAAGGAGCAATGATCTCTTCATTAACACTGCTCATTTTTCGATTCACAAAATCCATCAATACGAAAACAGATTCTATTTTGACTAATTCTTTCCCATCTTCATCATGGATCCAGAAGTTCCGATAACAGAAAAACTTATTGTACTCCATGGCTTGAGTCGTTACTGAGATTACTTCACCGACTCTAGGGAGACGATTAATCTCCATGGAATAATTCGTGATGACCCAAGTAAGTCCAAAGCTATTGACGAATTCACTGCCTCTTCCCAACTGGTCGCTTTGATCTTCAGACGTTTTGATAACTACTCCTAACATCGAAGGAAATGTCATCGTTTGGTTGATGTCACACTCATAATATGAAACTTCATGCTTTTTGGTATATTTTTTTGCCAAAAACACGCCCTCCTCTTAAAAATTTTCTAGTAATTGATCTACTTGGGAACCGTAACTTTCTCCAAACATATTCAAATGTGCCAAAAGATAATATAACTGGTAAATCGGCAGTCGGTCTTTCCATCCCTTTTCTAATGGAAATATAGTTTGATAAGCATCTAAAAATTCCGGTCGGAAACCACCGAATAACTGGCTCATTGCAATATCTTGTTCCCGATTCCCATAAGAAACAGCTGGGTCGACAAAAACTGGATGCCCTTGCTGGTCAAAGAACACATTACCACTCCACAGGTCTCCGTGCAAGAGGCGTGGAGTGATCTTTTTTGGTTCAACCGATTTCAATACACGTTCTTTAAATCGCAGATACTTTTCTTGACGCTGTACATTCCATCGATTCGTTTCTTCTGCCAAAGAAATCTGGGATTCAAGCCGATCTTTAAAGAAAAAAGTCCACCAATCTTCTTCAAAAGAATTTTTCTGAACAAGTGTACCCAAATAGTTATCTTTACGAAAACCAAATTGTGGCGCTGTTTGCTGATGGAGATTAGCTAAAGCTGCAGCAAGATCTCGTTGATCCCCTTTTCCCGGCTCGATCCATTCCATTAACAAATAAGCGCCTTCACTTGTTTCACCTAGCATATACGTATCCGGTACACGTACGAATGCTGACAGTTCTTTTAATCCGTCTACTTCTGCTTCAAAAAATCCTTTTTTTACATTCGGATGGATTTTTAAAAAATAAGCACGATGTTCGGTTTTTATACGATAGGTCTGATTAACATCGCCACCAACAACTGGAATCACTTTACCATTTAATTTCAGATCAGATAAAACAGTTTGGATATCCATGACTTTCCCCCCTACTCCCAATTTTATTCTACTTCGTCATCATATTTTTAATGATAAAAGGATTATTTCCAATCCTTATCCTTTATTTAGAATTATAGCACAGGGACCATAAAAAACAGGGAATGGACTTTAAAGATAAAAAGAGCTGGCTTAAGCCAGCTCTTTTTATCTTTACTACATACTCTTCATTGAAATACTCGTCTATGCTAAAGCACCCATTGGATCCCACGGAGATAGAACAATTGGTTCTTCATTGAACGCATTTAATTGCTCTTTCGTCAATAAATCTTTTCTTACAACGATTTGGTACGTATATTCGTCCATCCAGGCATCACTCATAACAAAGAAGCCATTCTTTCCAACTTTTTCGCCCCAGCTATTTTCGACTTTCCATTTTGTTGATTGCCCGTCTACTAAGTCAACACCGGTCAATACCATCGCATGGGTCATCAGACTTTCTCCAAAATCTAAACGTTCAGCTTTAGTCATTGTAAAATCCGTATCAAATAGATCATCCATTGAATAAGCATCTAAGGCCATGATGCCACTAGTTCTAGTAGAAGATTGACCTACATCACAACCAAACCAAACAGATTCTCCTTCTTCAAGCTGAGCAATCGCTAATTTTTTGAAAGTTTCCATATCAACATTCAGATATTTGACTTCTTTCCCGCCAACGACATTTCCTAGCATCTCTACTGTATAAGAACGATTGAATGGTTTGTCTTTTGTTGGTGCATTGATCACGCTAACATAATCATCTAATTTTACACCGATGTATTTATCATAAAAAATTTGTGGTGTCAGTCCTCGGTCAAGATGATAGTTCTTTTCTTCATCGCGGTACTCAAAATCGAATTCTTTTGGAGGTGTTCCTAATGAGATAGCTAAGAAGTTATAAATGCTTTCTAGCATTTCTTCTTTCTTTTCTTCAATAGCGTCTAATGTTTCTCCTTGAGCAACCATTTTCCGTAACACTACTGCATCTTTACGCAGTAATTTGTTCAAGTAGTTATTCAAATCTCGAGAATTTGAACTATTCGCACTTTCCGGCATCACCGATTTAGGCACAACGCCATATTTTTGGAATAATGAAACGATCATATCCCATTGGCCGCCATCTTGTTGAGGAGTAGCGAGTAAGAAAGCTACTTTCCGGCTATCGATTGCCTCTTTTCCTGTTGCAATGATGTTTTCATAGAAATAATTTGCCTTTTCATATTTATCCCAGAAAAAAGTGTAATTTTGTGATAATTCAAACTCTTTTAAATGGAATTGATTCAGCATCTTATGACGGAATGTGTTCAGTGCAGCAAACATCCAGCAACGCCCCGATTGCATTTGATTAGCCACTTTCCCCGTAGCCAAATCTATAGAAAATACCGGTGTATTCTCCACATGTGCTGAAACATTTTCAGCAGAAGCAGTAATTCCGTTCTTCACAACTGCCCGCTGCAATGCCTGCTGTTTGATATTTGCTTGAAACTGTTTGTTAAATTTTGTTGTCATATCAGGCGTAATAGCTTTCATCCAATCATCCTTCCAAATCCAAGTTATACTTCGTATTTTACTCTTAAGAATTTAGAAATACAATCTCTTCTATGATGAAATTTTCATTTGAATGAGAATATACTTACAACTTCATGAAGAAAAATGTCATACGGTATACAATAGTTTTCAGATAAAAAGGAATATTTCTATGAGATAACGAAAATGGCCTGTATAATAAAGAAGAGGCCTAGAAGAACATCATACAATAAGATAGCTTTCAAAATACTCATTGAAAGAAGGAAATACTATAACGTAAGAAAGGAGATGAATAAAATGAAAAACCTGATTGCTGGCGGCTTTTTGTTTGTGGGTGGTGGCATACTTATGAATACAGATAACTTTGGGAATGTCATCCCTTTTCTTGGTGCAGCTTGTGCTTTGATTGGTGTAGGAATGCTGATTTATTTCGTATTTAGCGATGATGGGAAGTATGGTTGATTATGAGTAGCCAACTCTACTCTTTCGTAAAGATTACAACATACGTGACAAAAACAGAAAGCTTGATTCATCATAATAATAAAAGAAAAAGAAACCCAAGTGATTGGATTTCTTTTTCTTTGCATAAGCTTTATTTACTGGCTCTATAATTTCTAGGACTGATAGAAAATCATTCTATCGGTCCCTTTTGAGCATGAAAAAACAAAACATACAGAAGCTCCGTTAGAATTGAATCACCACAACACAATCAAAGGAGCGTTCTGTAT
>SKEQ01000229.1_pt1 | contig 55593 bp, 50 predicted proteins | sample 4826751 | NCBI WGS metagenome assembly SKEQ01 (sample SAMN11008805, study PRJNA524170) | human gut metagenome | biome: Human fecal sample; material: Feces; isolation source: fecal sample from pouch patient p44 | host: Homo sapiens | place: Israel: Tel-Aviv | collected 2013-07-11
AAGGACTGCCATTACCGGACAGGGAAGATGCGCCTCATCCCAGAATTAAACAATTAGCGAGATTTGCGCATACGCATCCCGGAGGCCCGTCATGTCACTTTAACGACATTATTCCACTGACTCACTGTCCACACGATGTTCAGGATATGCAGGGTTATCACCATCCTCTGGCAACGAATCATCAAACACAGTACGGCACCGTTGGCCAGGCACTGCATATTGCACGGAAATTACTGCCCTTCATTCCTGATAATGCAGGGATTCTCATCGTTCCGTGTTGCCGTGGCGGATCGGATTTTACCGCAGGCAGCGAAGGGACATATTCAGAACGGCACGGAGCCAACCATGATGCTTGTCGTTGGGGAACGGATACTCCGCTATACCAGGATTTAGTCAGCAGAACGCGAGCCGCACTGGCAAAAAATCCGCAAAACAAATTCCTCGGCGTATGCTGGATGCAAGGCGAATTTGACTTAATGACCAGTGACTACGCGTCACACCCTCAACACTTTAATCATATGGTTGAAGCCTTTCGTAGGGATCTAAAACAATACCATTCTCAGCTTAATAATATTACTGATGCGCCCTGGTTTTGCGGCGATACCACCTGGTACTGGAAAGAGAATTTCCCTCATGCGTATGAAGCTATTTATGGCAATTATCAAAATAATGTTTTAGCTAATATTATTTTCGTCGACTTCCAGCAACAAGGTGCAAGAGGACTGACGAACGCGCCTGATGAAGATCCGGACGATTTAAGCACGGGATATTACGGTTCAGCGTACCGGTCACCGGAGAACTGGACGACGGTACTGCGAAGCAGTCATTTCAGCGCGGCAGCCCGTCGGGGGATTATTTCTGACAGGTTTGTAGAAGCAATTTTGCAGTTTTGGCGCGAAAGGTGAGCGTTCATTAATTTGATTTATTCGCATCCATCAACGCTTTTAACTCCTCCGGCGTAAACGGTGGTTTGCGTCGGTGCAACATCGCATGGCAATTAGGGCATACAGGCAGCAAAAAAACAAATGAGATCAAAGTAATATATCTTCACTTGCAGGCTTGAACAGCAGAAAATTTGCGAGCATGATCGCAATTATTTCACTGCCAGGGATATCAATGGCTTCCAGTAAATCGCTACAGCAGGCAATTGCCAACATAAAAATCTGGCACAAGGGTGAACAGCGCGCGCCGCATAAGCCATTGTTATTGCTATACGTATTAGCGGGATACCTGAATGGACATCCACGCCTTTTCGATTATGGATCGGAAATCTACGAACCTCTGCACAGTTTACTGGAACGTTTTGGGCCACAGCGTTCACAGTACCGACCTGATATGCCGTTCTGGCGATTACAAGGCGACGGATTCTGGCAATTACACAATGCCGAGCTTTGCTCAACAGCAGGGAGCAGCCGACAACCGCCAGTGAAGGAACTGAACGAATACCACGTTGCAGGCGGTTTCGATGAACAGCACTACGCCCTGGTAACCGGCAATAAAAAACTCATCAATACTCTGGCGCAACAGATACTCGAAGCACACTTCACCGAGAGTATTCAGGAAGAAATCGCTGATGAGCTGGGTTTTGATCTCCAGCAAATCCGTAAACAGCGCGACCCGTTATTTCGCAAAAATGTATTACGTGCCTATAACTACCAGTGCGCGATATGTGGCTTTAATATGCGCCACGACGACACCACCGTCGCGCTGGAAGCGGCGCATATAAAATGGAAACAGCACGGCGGTCCTTGTGAAATTCCTAATGGCCTGGCGCTTTGTGCAATACACCATAAAGCCTTTGATAAAGGATCGATTGGCCTGGATGAAAATATGCGGGTACTGGTATCAGATGCGGTAAACGGCGGAGGGATCGTTGAGAAACTATTCTGGGATTTTGACGGGAAAACTATTGCGTTGCCGCAGGTGCGTAAAAATTACCCTTTTGAGGTGTTTGTAGAGTGGCATCGGAAAGAGGTTTTTAGGGGGTGAGGTTGATAATACCGTGCCCCCATAATATTGCCATCTCTTGCATTGAGATATTAAAAGCTACAAATGTTCTCCCCATTTTTCAATGTAGACATTTATAGCAATATCAAAATTTATTGTTCAGCTTTTTCAACAACAAAATCATTTTGCCGTACAAACTCAATCAAGAGTTCAATATTAGCAATACCCCATTGATTAGAAATAGCAACAATTTCACCAGAAGGAAGTGTAATCAACGCATCTTCATTAATATGATAGCGACTCTTTTGCTTCTCTGGTATCTGATCGACAAGCATAACCGTACGTTTTTTAAAGTCTTCACTTAACCCATTTATTAGATCATTATAACTTGCAGGATTAAATTGATTTATCCAATCGCGTAATAATTCAAGTGCTAATTTACGCTTATTAAGTTCTTTATCCTTATAAATATACCACGTATAATCCTTCTCTTTTTTCTGACTGCTAATTAGCTGCTCATCACGTTTTTCACGAAATTTAACTTGATATTCTTCCAATTCAGGAACCGGTATGATTTGCTCTGCATTGATAAGAACATCATCATTAAATCTATAAGGCGTCAGACGAACGCATCGAATGTCTACCCCCTTATCTCTTAACCAAATCGCAGTGGTAGTCAGTTCCTTGCTAAAATCCGATGAAGCCAAAACAATTCTGATATCTTTTCCGAAATCAACAAGTTCAGTTTCATCCAGCTCAACAAATTCAAGTATTTTTTCTTTCGCATCGGCATCGCAGTTTTGTTTTTTCAAATACGTCTGGAAATATTCACATGCTTTCGCAAAACTCATTGTGGAAATCATCGCCGCATATCGTAGTGCCTGTAACTCCATATGCGCACCCGTTTCATCACGTTTTAATTCGATGACCACTAAATTTGCCTGTTTATCGATTGCCAATAAATCAATTCGCCGACGGCTATCTTCCCAGTCAGAAAACTCTTCGGAAATCACCAGACAATCAGGAGCAATAATATCTATGTTTTTTTTGATTGCTTCCTGTAAATCATAACGTTCCTGTAATCCTTCCAAAGTAAAGGTCGTTTTTTCTAAAGCATGTAGTTCTTTATTTGCGATATTGTACAGCGCCACGTTTATCTTCCTTTTTTAACTGATTTTACAGGGACTTTAACACAGTTAAAATTTTATTTCCTGAGCTGTAATCGATTAAGCTGATGCAGTCAATGGGAATGATATCCCCTAAAAAGCACATTATGGCTATATAACTAAACCTAAAGAAGCCACACCTTCTTGGGGTAGACGCCGGTGGATCGCCAGAAGAGTTTTCATTTCTCGTAAAACAAACTTTGGCATCCAGCCACACTGTAACTCGAAATCAAACCGTTCGTTGTTGGCGTTCCCTTCCGCTGTCATCAGGCCATTTAAGATCAGTTCATTATAAAGCCATTCATCTAAATGCAAGCTGATACCGTAATCATTAAGCAACTTACAACGTAACTGATGGGCGATTTTTAAGCCCGCAACATCGAGATCGCCAAAATAAAGTAGTTGTTCTACCTGTTCGGCCTCAAGAAGTTGTGACACGCACTCCGCCTGACCGGAAACTTTGTTACCTGCGCCATAAATGACCAGTGACCAGCGAGTCTGAATTTGATTAAGTTGGCATAGTCGATAATACACGTCGGAGTTTTCAACAATGATAGCCGGAAGATCATGACAACGTGATGACTCATACGGTAAAGGCGGTGCACGTCGAAACGCGCCCATATCAGCCAAAGTCAGAGTGACATGCTTCCAGCCATCAGGTGGCAAGGAGTCCAGCGCTTTTTCGTCACCAAATATAAGCAGAGACCGCTCACGATGTCCAAGCAAGCCCGGGAATAGTGACTTGTCGCACCCGGTTTGGCGAAAAAGATATGTATTCAGCTGTTGTAAGCGTACCTTGATTGGCTGGGTAAGTTGTCCTGTAATACGTCGGGCCAACCAGGGATGCCAGGCTATTTCTGATGTTGTCTTCGTAGGAACGATGGCACCTTCGTAAACAAAAGTACTTGGCAGGCTCATACCCCGCCAGTAGCGCTGCCAACTCGCTTTGTGCTTAGGCTGAGCCCGCCAGTCCCTCTCAAGCAGTTGCGTAACAGCCTGACTCAACAAATCAGGCACTTCCTGGCTCAAGGCCTCCTGGTTGTGTGCGCGTAATACCTCATCCAGCACCGCATTAGCTTTCACTGTACGCGCGGCCTTACCAGCGGCAAGACGATGTTTATTGGCTGTCGACTCCAGTCGGGATAGCCAGATCATTACGCTACTCATCTCCTATCAGCCTTAAATGACTGGATCGAACTGTGGCTTAGCAGCCAGAGAAGCCGCCCACAGGGCATGGCGTTCTTTATCAACGGTTACCAAATCACGCCGCCTCAGTTTTTGAACTTTGTTCAGGAAGAGATGGTTATCAAACATTGATTGGGCGTTTTCATCCGAAATACCAGTCAGGTAGATGAGCTGGATTTTATAGGCTTTGGCCATTTGGGTTTGAATGCGCATTAGATCATTGGCATTCGATTTCCCCAGCGGGTTATCGGCTAACAAGAATCCTGCACTTGAAATACCCGTATCGTACTCTCGTACTTTACCAACCGTCACAAACAATAAAAAGGCAGATGTAAGGCGCTGTCCACCCGAACCTTCAAGTCGGGTGACAGGAGTCCATTGTGGACGGCTGGCATTCGTCTTCAGCAAACGCACCTCCAGTTCCCCTTCGCCAAATACCGACTGAACCAAATCAGCTGTCAAGGCGTCCCGATTGGGCGCTCGGGGTATCTGTCCCCTGGCTATCCACTGCTGCAAGCGGCTGCTGGCAAAACCCCTGAGATCAGCGGCAACATCATTCAACCGGTCGGTCATTTTAATAATGGGCCGACCAGGCAGTACGGGGCAATCCTCAGGAATTTTGACCGACATCGCGCGCCTGAGAAGCTTAATCGCCCCTTCCAGATGAGCAGTCAGATGGGTGACAGTCAGATCAATCGAACGTTGGAATTGCTCGAGGCTGTCCTGCACAGCTTCGAATACCTGCGAGATCCCTGTACCGACCCTCTCCAAATCGCCCAGCACTTCATGATAAGTTGCGATTGAGTCCAACCGCCGTAAGTATTCCTGACTGGCTCGGGCGTCTGGATCCTTGGCCAACTCTTCTTCGATCCGTTTGCGGAAGTATCCCCAAACCGTAGAGACGCGTATATTTTGTTGTTTTAGCTTCTCATTTAAACCTGCATACATTTGGCATTGTGCAGCCAGATCGTCAGCATATTCTATGATGCTCAGGATCCTACCAGGTAGACCCGCGGCAGAGCTCGGCGTAATGGGCTGGATCATCGCTTGAGCTGTTTTGGCGTTCTGTAGCCGCTCTTTCACATTTTCAATCTTTCTCAACAGCAGTGTCTTTTGTTCCAGTTGGGCCTTGATCTGGTGTTCAATCGCATAAAGGTTATTGACGATTTCAGCCAGAGACGTTTGGATTGCCTCTATCTCAATGGGCTTCTCTTCCCAGACAAAATCCTCGTCAAGTGCTTTACTAGCCTCCTCACAGCTTTGGGAAAATTTTTGCAGAGTTACCTGAGAGCTAATTAGATTTTGCGTGAATTGCTTTTGCTGTTCTTTGAGGCGTACGATGCGGTTATTAATTACCGTTAGCTCATTGATGGCCGAAGCTTTTACCTCATCCGGATATGTATTGTAGGTGGGTTGAGCGGTCAAACGCTCAGAGGCGTAACGTTGTGCCTGTTCAGCATCTTTCAGTTGTTGCTTGAGAACGGTCACTTGATCACCGTTGGCTGCTTCGAGCAATTTTTTGTGCGCCTGAGCAGCCATCTCATGGGCATATTCAGGGCTTCGTCCTTCCATACCTTCAGTCGCCGTAATCTCTGAATAGAACGGTTCGTTACACAGATTACTCCAGCTACCTATCTGGATATTTAAAAGGGTTTTCTCGGAGCGTTTGTTCTTCTCGAGCTCGCTCAGCCGTTCCAGCCTCTCTCTCTGGGTGCAAAGAGTGTTCTTGCTTCGCTGAATCTGTGCAGCTAACTGCTCCAGTTTCATTATCGCCGTTTCACGCTTCGCCCATTCTTTTTCTACAAAAAGACTCACTTTATCATATGCTTTTTCTGCCTGAATTTTCTGCTGTTGGGCGTTGTTTAAACGCACCTGGACATCTCTCTTCTCGTCACGCAGTGTTTGCTCATCATGCTCAGCTTGCTTAAGTGCTGCATCAGCATTTTCCAGCATTAATAGAGCCAGCTCCCGTTGGTCAAGCAGTCCCGCCCAATGCTTACCATACTGTTCGTAATGCCGACTCCAGTCATTCCTGAAAGATTCCAGTACTTTAAGGGCGCTCTCCGCAGCATTCACACTGACTTCCTGCGACGCTACGGTATTCTCCAGGTCTTGCAGCCGGGTTTCGTAAGCGGCCTGGCTATATCCGTGCTTATCGGGGTTTGAGAGGACAACCTGTACTAATTCAGACGTTTCTCGGCGGAGATCTTGTGCTTCATCCAGCAAGTAAATAGCAATAGGTGCCTTCTTCCAGGGTAGGATCTCACTAATTTTATGGACCTGTTCAAACGTTACATTGTCGAGTGCGACCAGGCTCAGATAGCGGCCAGGGTTTTGATCGATCACCGCTGCAATCTTTTGTGCATCATCGTTGTAAGCAGAGGCCAAATAGTGTGGAAATGTCCATAGCTTATCTCGTGCAATGCCCGCCGCATAAAATGCTTCAAGTGCCTCATTGACCTGCTTAGCGACCAGTTCATGTCCCGTCATCCTCAACTCGTCCAGTTCGTGCCGGGCTTGCAGTAAACGCTCTTTCATTCCATTCAGCGTTTGAGAGTTCGCATTCAATACATTGTCGAACTGCAATCCACACAACTCGCTGTGCCAACTCGTGTCTTCAATATCTAGATCATGTTGCATTGACGTTGGCAGTTTTTGATAGGTTTTTGCTAAAACTAAAGCACTATCCACAGCTGACTGGTGTTTTTGTTCAGCCAGAATGAGTTTTTGCCGGGCCTCACTTTTATCAATTGATGCCTCCCGCACAACATGCAGCTGCGCTTCCAGCGCCTGCTCTTTCTGATGAAGAATTGTATTAGCCAGTTCTTCACTCTGCTTCGCATCGCGTAAGGTTAATTCCAGTCGGTATTGGGCTGCTACTGGTGTTTCATCCTTCTGGATCAACCCTGCTTCACATAATTCATTCCGTTGCAATTCACCCTGAAATTTGTCTCTTTTATATCCGTCACGCTCCGTTTCCAGACCACCCAACGTCTTTTGTAGTTTATCGTATGACTGTCTGAGGACATGGCTTTCCCTGCCCATCTGCCCTAATTCTTCCTCAAGCGTAGCCTCCCGCTGGCGATGTCTGCCGATTGCCCACTCTAATGTGCCCAAGGCTTCGCTAGCAGTACGCTCGAAAATCACCTGTAGCGGCCTTTCCGTTTCACTTTGGAATACCTTCAGATCTTCATCTGCCTGGCGGTACTCATTCAGGGCCTTAGCATAGGCTTTGTAGTCTATAGCAGCGTGAGTAATCTCAATCTGGTGCCGATTGGTATCGGCTTCGTCTTGAAGTACATCGACTATCGCTTTTTGTTTGTTGAACTGATGCTGCACGAGATCATATTCAAGCAGTGCTCTGCGCTTACCTAACTGCTCACGCAGAGACATCGCCTGGCCAATATGCGTTTGCAAACTATCCATGTTATCTTCAAGCTGCGTCTGTTCAACCTGAGCATCCCCGACAAAGGCTGCGAGATCGCGCATTGCTTCTCGGAAGCCGTCCTCCAGCAGTTGCTGCTGCGCCTGGATGCTTTCCAGCTGTTTAGCCGGATCAAGAAACGCCAGCCAGTTGGCCAACACATCCTTCAGGAAAGACTCGTTACGACGGATCCCCTCTAACTCTCCCTGACGTTCAACTTCATGCGCTACCAGTTCCCGCAGCCGCTCAGCCGCATCTTTAGACATGGTGCAGGCGAAGAACGCGCCAAGGAAATCATGTTCAGTTTTGTATTCGATAAAACGGGTCAGACCACCTTCTTCGGAGTTGAAGGTCACCATTGTTTTGATAAGATCAACGTTAATTTGTTGTTCCAGTAAAAATGCGCGCCACTCGTTCTGTCTGGTGGTTTTACGCCAATGCATACCGCCTTCACTACCAGCCTTGAGATTAAGCCAGCTATCAAAACTGCGCAGGCTATTGGCATAGGGGCGCAGCTCAGAATTGCGTTCCGCGCGGGAATAAGAAGGGACTTCATCAAACGGCGCGCCCATCAGGGAGTCGGGCGCATCACAAATAAACAGTGTGCGGTCAACATCATCTCCATTACGCTGATGAGCATGCCCCAGTAATAATGTTTGTCCTGATTCATTGACCATCTCAACCAAAACAACAGAGAGTTCTTTATAGAAGTAATTGCGGTAGTGGTATTCACTCTGGCGATGATTTGCCAGATATTGGGTGAAGTCACTAACGGACGGCTCAAAAATCGATAACAGCAGCGCGATGTAGGTCGACTTACCGCCCCCATTCACAAGCTGCTGATAAGTACTGGTCACCACCGTCGCATTCCTGACGGGCGAGCGCAGGCCTTCAACAACAGGGCTACTGACCGCTTGAGACAGGCCAATATAGTCCAGTGTGAGGTCCTTGTAGAAAGCTTCTTCATGGCCTGCGCCATCCATATAAACCCGTTTAATCAGCCACATACTTAAATCTCCGTCAAGCGTTGCGTTTCTGTGGTTCCAGTTGTAACTGGACGTTCATTGAGCGAAGGAAACTCCAGGGTATCTGCTAATGCTGAAATATCGCTTTCTGCTAAATCGGAGGATCTTTCTTCTGTGGCTGGACTGATGTTCATGACAAAACGCACCGTCTCTTCAATGCCAGTATGGCGCAGATAATGTTTGAGTTTTTGGGTCGGATACCAGTCGGACTCTCCCGACAGGCTGCTGTCTTCGGCAAGGAAACCTTCCTCCTGCAGCAGTTGTATCCAGCGCGTTGCCATTTCTATTTGCGAGCGAATACTTGAGACACGCCCTACCTTTTCGTCGTGAATACGGGGAATACGTTCTTCCTGCACAAACCTGGCCGCCATAAGTAGGCCATCTACGGTATCGTCACCCTCGGCCTTGCGCTGGGCAATCACCTGGTCGGCAACATTATTGAGCCTGGCTACCACCGAGGCGGCATTAATGGCGTTACTCTGACCGAACTCGACACGAACAGTGTCTGGAGTTGGAAACAAATCAGCCAGCAAGGCAATAAGAGTTAAACCTGCAAACAGGCGCTGTTCTTTCCGTTCCTTACCCTGTTGCTCAGCCATTGTTTCAGGTAGCAAGCGTTTGTTCAGCCAACCCAAAGATGGGGAAAACGGACCTCGGCCATCTGCAGCCAGTAATACCCCGTAGGTCTCATGAATCCCGAGGTACCGCAATTTCATACCTGTCGCGACGCCACGGATAATCTCTGCGAACAGGGCATCACCTTGCAGATCAAGCGCACGTTGAATCAGTTCATCCCCCATTTTATATCCCAGTGAATTCATAATTGCCTGCGTGGCAATCTCGGCGTAGCGTTTAGCTTGTTGATGCGCGTTGTCGTACATAACTACTCCTCAAAGGGGTCTAAGGGAGCGACCGTTAACAGTTTGACATTGTTAGCCCGCCAGAGCGTTGTTTCGATAGCTTCGTCTATCTCCACTTCTATTGCGGGATCGCTGTTAGCTGCCAGGCTGCCAATATGAAGTAAACAAACCTGTTGTTCTTGTTCGGAAAATTCTTCGCACTCATAGGCGTCAAAAACATCTCTAAAGCTCACATGCCCCCAATTCTTCAATCGGTCACTAACCCAATCACTGCATTTTTTAATGACGGATTCAGGGATATTTCGCAGGTTGGTTTCAATAGCTACAGGCTGATCGGTGGGGTCCTGTATCTCATGTGGAAGCGCCTGTTCAAATCTATCGAGATAGAGGTTAAGCAGCGCTTCAGGGTCAAACAGAATGTGCCGATCATCATCCTGCCTTCGGGGAACCAACAGGCGTGCAATGAGACCATCGATTTCCTTTTCGACAATGTCGGGGGAATGAGACAGCAAGGGTATGAGTGCACCTTTTTCCAGCGTTTCCCGGAAAAGGGTATTATCTCTGGGAATAATGAGTTTCAGACGTGCTCGCTCAAAATCTTTATTCACATCCAGTAAGCAGTCTTGATAGCGCTGCGTAAAAGCGCAGACCTCAGCAAAAATCTCCTGTGCCTTACGTAGCTTATTTAGTTTGTCGGGATTTAATTTTGAACTTCCTTCAACCAGCATTTCGGTAATGGCCGACATTGAGTTCTGGATATGTTCCAAAACCTCTCGGGTTTTATCAAAGGAATCATTGAGTACGGGACGAATATCATGTGCATAGGATGCACTCAAATCACCAGACTGGGCGGCTCGCACTTTCATCCGCATTCCAATCAGATATTGCTCCAGTTGCCGCTGTGTTGATTGGATCTGGTGTACTGCCTTGTCGATCTCACCGCGACGGATGGTTTTAAGCGTGCGCCAGGCCAGAATAGCTGCGCGTTCTATCGGCGTTTCATCCAAGCGCAGGGTATAGAACAACATTCCGTCATCGGTCAGCGACCAGAGAATATCATCTGAGCCGGATAGCTGGTCATAGCGTACCAGACGGACTATCTGCTCTTCGGAATGCGTTCGTTGCGAGAAATCATAATAACGGAGGCGGAAAGGATCTTTGATCGCCGCAAAAATCTTGCTGGCCACTTGTGCATAGTCGGGTTCTTCTTGTCCCGGATAGGCTTCATTGAGGTGCCCAACCAGACATAACTCCGCTTCCTTACGCGTCATTCCAGGCTGGCGCTCGCGGTCAGCATAATAAAGCATGGCGTCAAAGAGATACATGATTGCCGCCAGCGCATCAAGCTCAACACCATCGAACGGATTTCGCTGAAGGGCGCTATATATTGAATCCAGCGTTCGCACGACCAGCAAGGCGTGAGACTGAATAGACAGCTCGCGACGTGCCATTGATTCATTACGAGCCTGCTCCAAAAACCCTAGCGACATAACATTCTCCCTCTGAGACGGAAGCCACTATAGTACTCCCCTGCCAATTAAGCAAAGAAACTTTGCTTAATTTTTTTATATAGCAATGTTATTTGTTTTGATGCCATTCGCCTTCTATACTCAGTCGGTATATCAAACCGCAATTGATTAACCTGCAAATAAGAATAAAACTGATATGTACTACTCAAAGTTTCTTGAGAAACACAAATCCCCCCTCAGCCACGCACAATGGTTGCGCTTACGATATATTGAGCGCCAGCTACTGTGGGAACGAAAAGTCACTTCGCGCATGATTGCTGAAGAGTTTGGCGTCTCGGCGCAACAAGCTCGTACTGATGTAAGAACCTATATGGAGGTCGCTCCAGGCAATGCTATTGAGAAGGGGGCCGGCCGAAAAGGGTATTTTCCCAGTACGACGTTTTCGCCTGTTTTGCTGGGAGACAACGATCTGCTCTGGCGTGCGACGGGAGAATTTCAACCGCCTCAAGCGGCCCACGCGCAGGAAATTCCGCTCATCCATCGCGCAGTGCATAGCCGCACGCTGGCAATTTTTTTGTCAGCAATCGAACAGAAAGGACAAGTAAAAGTGACTTATGCGTCAATGGAAAACCCGGAAGGCATATCCCGTACACTAAGTCCTACGGTAATTATCACCGTTAACGGGCGCCAGCATGTGCGAGCCTATGACTGGGGAAGTTCGGCGTTTAAGGACTTTGTTTTGTCACGATTTCTGGACTTGCCGGAACTGATTGTTCCTGCACCCGCCCCACCACGCAAAGATACCGCGTGGGAGGTCATAATCCCCGTGCGTTTTATCGCAAATCCAACACTAAACAAAGCGCAACAAGAGGTAATTAAGCGGGACTATTTACTTGAACCATCTGAATTCAACATTCGTGCACCAATGATTTTTTATTTATGTCCTGAAAACAATCTGCCTAAAACAGATGATGAATATGCACAAGCTACTGACGCCAGCAGCCATGGCCCCTTTATCTACCCTGTTCTAGCTGTGCACGCCCAAACAGGGGAGCCTATTCATAAGTACCGCCATGCAGGTGAGAGATAGACATTCTGTTTACTAATAATTTATAGCCATTCTCTGCTCCTGCATCAGAGATATGATGCAGGAATATTAAATACCAGCCACCTTTAAATTATGATTTATTAATTTCTGATTCAATTAAATCCCTCTGAAAATAGACCCGTTTTAGTTCCATGCATCTTTAGAAATCCCGACCAAATAATGAGATCGGCAAACATCTATTTGAAACGTTGGTTCTCATCCTCAAGATCCTTGATTTTTTAATATCAGAAGATTCCATACCGCCGTATCTGGACTTGCAGTTGTAGTAAGTGGCTTCAGATAAGCCCGCCTCCCGGCAGATATCTTTAATAGTTCGCTCGTATTCAAGCGATTTAATCGCGGCGATAACTGATGCTCAGTAAAAGGGGCTTTACGCATAGCGATCTCCTTCATTGGCAGATTGATTATGCCGGAGGATCTCTAAATGTGAATGGCACGATTATGCGGGATATTTACTGTACCAGTCCAACCCTCAGCTTACTGCAATACCAATCAAGAAGGATGGTCCACATTGACGTTTCAAAATCGATCTCTGACCAGCGAGCGAAACGCAGCTCACTGGATCGAATAAAAATAAGCAGAGTAAGTTCGGTTGCCCAGCGGGTTAGCGGCCTGCCGGTATAGCCGTCTATTTTCTCAAGTAACTCAGGGATACGCTTTAATTCTAGTGCCGGGCGATGTTGTCGATTGCCAGATGCAACAGCTCCAGCCATCTCTTGCGCCGGGTTATAATCAATTAACCCGCTTTGCACTGCATAACGCATGATCGCCGTGGTGCGCTGTTGAAGGCGGGAAGCCACTTCAAGACGTCCGGATTTCTCCACGGCTTTAATAGGAATTAACAGATCGCGGGTGCCCAATTCGGCAATATTGCGAGAACCAATTGCCGGGAAGATATTGTCCTCCAGGCTCTTTTTTACACGATTAGCATGATCTTCCGACCATTTTTGGTTGGTTACGAGCCACTCTCTGGCAACCTTCTCGAAAGTAATAATCTCTTTCGCCTGCTCTTCTTTCACAGCACGCTTATGCTCACGAGGATCGATACCAGCAGCTACCAGCTTTCTGGCCTCTTCCCTTTTCTTCCTGGCATCTGCCAGCGAAACATCCGGGTAAACGCCGAACGCCATCAAATGTTGTTTACCGCCAAAACGGAAACGAAATCGCCAATACTTTGAACCGCCAGGTTTTACAAGTAAGGACATGCCGTCGCCGTCAACAAGTGAATACTCTTTCTCCTCAGGTTTCGCAGAGCGAACTTTAGTATCCGTTAGGGCCATAATGGTCTTCCTTCCATTGGTATCTCGTGAGTATACAAGCAATATCGAATCGGCAAATATACTCATAAGTATACTCACAAGCCTGTTGATGTGGGTTGAGTCAGGTTGACTTCAGTTGAGAAGAAAAGCTGGAAAAGCCTTGCGTGGCGCGGATTTCAGGCATAAAAAAAGACCTCAGATGAGGTCTATTTACATACTTATGGTGCGAAGGCCGGACTCGCCTTTTCTTTTAAGCAATTGAAAATTAATGGCTTGTGAGAATTTATTTTGGGGATTTGCCCCCAGAATGGACACTTTATGCGATTGATTGGAGAAAAGTCAGATATCTGTGATTTGTAGAACTTGATCCAGCATATTGATGGCAGTACCCAAAAAAGTCTCGACGCATTCACTATGCAATCCAACACAAACATCAACGTCAACCACACGGTATGTATACTACATCGCATACATCACACGTCAGCATATGTAGCTTTAATTACTCAGCTGAAACCTATCTAATAGTTGAAAATTGCTATGGTTACAACCAATTATGATACAGTTATAACCATGGCTGTATATTTACACAGTAAAAAGACAGCTACTACTGGATAAAACCTCCAGTGCCATGTTATCCTTACTGGCAAACTCATCCAGTAGAAGAAAGATAATGGAAAATCTACTCGAACAGCCAAGCTATACACCACATTTCTCAGGTCATGAGACTTTTCCACTGAAGCAGATGTGGCTAAAAAAGTCGTACGATCAAAAAAACAGCGACAACACCCTTGACAAATCTGTTTTCACCAAAGAAGACGCTATTGGTGTATTCGGTGTAGGTAAAAACATGGTGTCCTCTGTTAAACACTGGTCACTGGCGTGCGGGCTTTTAGAAGAATCGAGCAATGACAAAGGCATTTACCTTATCCCTAAAGAATGGGACATGATACTTAATGATAAGGGCTTAGATCCTTACTGTGAAAACCCTAGCACTGCGTGGCTTACACATTGGCGTCTAGCTGGATTACCCGCAGCAAACGGTAAACATCGTTCTACTACATGGGGTTATATATTTAATAATATAACTTCACCTTCTTTTTCGCGTGATAGCATCGTAGAACGTATAAAAGATTATACGATGGAAAGAAATTTAAAAATATCAGAATCCACTTTAAAAAGAGATGTTGAAACATGCATTCGTTCCTATTGTCCAAAATCAGATAACAACATAGAAGAAAACGCAGAACCACTATTAGCAGAGTTGGGTTTAATACAAGAGGAAAGTCGTGGATTATTCTCTTTCAAGAGAGGTCCAAAATTTTCTCTAAGTGATTATATATTCATCTTTGCACTCACCGAGTTTTGGGAATCACTGTATTCAGAAGCAAGTACTTTATCTTTTGAGACCATAGCATATGGCCCATCATCACCAGGACGAGTTTTTAAGCTCGACGAAGATTCTGTCGCAGAAAAACTTGTAATGCTTGAAGAAAAAACAAGCGGTTTAATTAAATGGTCAGATTCATCAGGCATAAGGCAAGTTGTATTTTCAAATACCAGCGTTGAACAATTAGATCGTTTTAAAAATAGCCAAATTATTATGGCGTATGGTGATTTATAATGTTAATTGATAAAGTTAAAATTACGCAAAAATACCAACGTTCTGTCAGAATCGATACAGATCTTGGACGTAGTGACTCGTTGGATGGTTACATATGTAACAAGTCGGCACAAAATGTGTTTGAGAACTTTTATACTCAAATCATTAATTCTGAGCAAAGAGCATTTACTCTTACGGGTCCTTACGGAAGTGGAAAATCATCCCTTGCAGTAACTTTACTTTCAACTCTATTAGATAATAAAGAAATTAGAGAGAAAGCTTATAGTAGACTAGATACCAAGACATTATCTTTATTTGAAAAAGCATTTCATGTAAATAAAGGATGGAATGTCTTACCTATTACTGGTAAACGCGCTGATATTGTCCAAGAAATAAATAATGCCATCAGCAAAAAGAAACATCAAGCCACGGGCTCTGAGCTTATTGAACGGCTGAAGATACTCAGTAATTCTCCAGAATTTGATGGTCTAATATTAGTAATTGATGAGATGGGCAAGTTTCTTGAGCACTCAGCTCAGGAAGGAAAAGATATACATTTCTATCAAGATTTAGCTGAAGCAGCCTCAAGAAGCAATGGAAAACTAATTGTTATTGGTATTTTACACCAAGCCTTTAGACAGTATTCTTCAAAATTAGGGAATGAGATTCAAAACGATTGGGCAAAAGTTCAGGGACGATTTTCTGATATCCCGTTAATTTCATCAAGTGATGAAACTGTCGAGTTATTATCCAAAGCAATAACAATTAGTGATGAGTTAATAAATAATATCAATGCTGATGTGGTTCGAGTAGTAGCAGCAGAAGTCAGAAAGAGAAGACCATCAATCAGCGCACAGCTTGGAGAATCTTTAAAGAAATGCTGGCCATTACATCCAACAATGGCAATTATTTTAGGACCAGCATCAAGAAGACATTTTGGCCAAAATGAAAGAAGTGTTTTTGGTTTTTTAACTTCGTCAGAGCCCTACGCTTTCCACGATTTTTTAAAATCGACAGAAGCAGATGGACATAAAACCTACACTCCTGAAGAATACTGGGATTTTTTGCGTTCTAATCTAGAGCCTGCTATTTTATCATCACCAGATGGCCATAGATGGGCACAAGCTGTTGAAGCGGTTGAGCGCGCTGAAGCAAGCGCTGATAGACTAAAAATCAGTCTGATGAAAAATATTGCAGTTTTAGATTTCTTTAGAAATACAACCGGTCTCCCTGCTTCTAATGAAATATTGCAAAGCATTTATTCGAACAACACTAAAATTAGTTTAGAAGATTCACTTAATGAATTAAAAAAATCTAAGGTTATTGTTTATAGAAAACATATAGAATCATGGTCTGTATTTGAAGGTAGTGACTTTGATATAGATGAAGAGATAAAAAATGAATTGAGTAATATTTCTTCATTAGATTATGAATTACTATCAAAAGCTGCTGAAATACGTCCAATTGTAGCTAAAAAACACTATTACCAAACCGGCTCACTACGCTGGATGGATATTACCATATGTTCATTAGATGAGTTCAAAAGGTGTTTAAAGAATAGCCTACCTGTTACCTCAGATAAATTCGGGGGGTTTTACATTATATTTCCAGATAATGGAATGACAAATGAACAATTGAAAATAGAAATTAAGAAAAATAAGGAAAACATACCCTACAGCATTATTCCAGGCGTACCCATTCAAACAGCTAAAATAATTGAGAATGGGTATGAACTTATGGCTTTATATAGCATCCTAGATAACAACCATGAGATTGTAGGCGATTCTGTTGCCAGAAGAGAAGTTTTAGCAAGAATTACCGTTATAAAAAACATTATTGAAGAGTCGCTTAGAGAGGCATTACGCTTATCTGAATGGTTAATGGATAATTCATGGGTAAAAATTGATAACTACTCTTCAGTTGCAACTAAACTTGCTGATGCCATATTTTACAACACTCCATGTTTAAAAAGTGAACTTGTTAACAGAAATAGCCTTTCTCCAAATGCGGTGAAAGCACGTAAAGATCTACTATATAAAATGCTTTATGCTGAAAGCCAAGAAAACCTTGGATTAACTGGTTGGCCTGCGGAAAGAGGGTTGCATGAAACATTACTAGTAATACCTAAAATCCATAGGCTTATTGGTGATAAATTTGGAATGGCGATTCCATCATCTAGTAATGATGTTGCAATATTATCACCTTTATTTAAATTTACCGACAATTTATTTTCAGCAGAAAATAAATTAATATCTGTAAGTGATATATTCTCTTTATGGGAAAAACCACCTTTTGGTGTTAAAAAAGGTGTTCACCCTGTTCTGTTCTTATCATATATACTAGCCAATAAAGATACAATGGCATTATATAAAGATAAATATTTTATTTCTAAACTAACAGATAGTGAAGTAGATGAGTTGCTACAAGACTCATCACGTTTTCATGTAAAAAAAGTTATCATTGGTGATGATAAAAACAGCATGCTTTCCGGAATTAGTAATATATTAATACGGTTAGGTTTTAAATCAACAGGAAAGGAGCCTCTTGATATAGCAAGAACTCTTGTGGGTATGGTATATGCTCTTCCGGAATGGTCTAAGCGAACATCAACACTTTCCGAAGATAGCAAAAAAATGAGAGATCTTTTATTAAGAGCCTCTGACCCACATAAATTGCTATTTGTTGATTTACCATTTACTTTCTCATCGGAGAATGAGGATGATTTTTTAAAAAACATCGAATTTCCTATAAAAGAGTTGGTAGATTCCTACACAAATCTGCTAGAAAATATCCGTACAAAAATGTTAAAAGCACTGGATGTCTCTGAAAGTAACTATAATGATCTTAAAATGAGAGCCAAAGTCGTTTCTGGTATTTCAGGGGATTTTCGTTTTGATGCTTTCTCTACCCGTTTAAAAGATCTAGATGAACATAATGAAAGTATTGAAAGTATATTGAGTTTGGCCGCAAATAAACCACCAAGATTATGGTCGGATAATGATATCAATGTTGCATTAATAGAAATTGCAACATGGGCTAAAAAGTTCAAAAAAATGGAAGTCTTATCTTCAATTAAAAATAGAAAGCCTACAAGAGAAGCATTTGCATTCATTTTTGACGGGCATGATAGTGGAACAATTCAAGCCGAATATGATATAAAATCATCTGATATAAATGTTGTTGAGAATATCTCTCAAAAGATCCTTGGCGAGCTAAACAATTCAGATCTTAATAAAAATATTTTATTAGCAGTTCTCGCAAAAGTGAGCTTAACTATTGTAAATAGTAAGGATGATTGATTATGGCAGAACGACATGTTTTAGGTATCTCTGGTGGCAAAGATAGCGCAGCCTTAGCGATATACATGCGCCAACACCATCCTGAGCTTAATATCGAGTATTTTTTTACCGACACGGGAAAGGAATTACCTGAGGTTTACGATTTTTTGGGAAAACTTGAGGGATTTCTAGGAAAAAAAATTGAATATCTCAACCCTGACCGGGATTTTGATTTTTGGCTTAAGGAATATAATAATTTTCTTCCATCACCACAGACAAGGTGGTGTACTCGCCAATTAAAACTAAGGCCATTCGAGTTATGGGTTAGGCCAATGCTTGCTGCTGGCCATACCGTTACCAGTTATGTAGCGATAAGAGCAGACGAAGAGTACCGTGAAGGTTATGCTTCTAAACATAAAAATCTAAGAATTGCTCTTCCTTTCCGTGATAATGGTATTGATAAGGCTGCTGTTGGGGACATATTGGAGGCTTCAGGTGTGGGTTGGCCAGAATATTATAAATGGCGGAGTCGCTCTGGATGTACATTCTGTTTCTTCCAACAGAAAATTGAATGGGCAAGATTAAAACAGCATCATCCTGAAGCATTTGAGGAAGCAAAAGCTTATGAAAAAAATGCACTGGACCATGGTTCTCCATTTACATGGTCACAAGGAGAATCTCTTTCTGAACTAGAAAAACCAGAGAGAATAATTCAAATCTTTAAAGATTATGAAGAAAGGAAAGCAAGAATTTCTTCGAAAAAACCTGTGAATCCTTTACGCCCAATCGTGGCAGAGGATATTGATGACATTTATGGTGATGATGAAGGGAATGGTTCATGCAATATATGTCATAAATAGTTCTGACTAAGTAAAATGTGCACTCACAATGTGCACATTTTATTATACAATAACGAAATTCCGCCCTCTGCATATTTAATTCTATGGTCAATCTTAGAAAATATAAGGTCGACCATAAAAATACAAAAAACCGAATAGTACAGATATAAGTTAATTTTCACCTATACCACTTTATGGTTCTACTCCCATGCCTTTTGAATAATGTTTGCAAGTTCTGCGATTTCAGACTCGGATGCAAATGGAACCTGAGCAAGTATTACACGCCCTTCCCCTGATAGTTTTGCAGCCATATGCCCACGGCCCAGTAATTTTTCCGCCCCAGGCTCATCTAGAACTAATATAGAATTCTTCTTGTCTGCAACCTTGAGTACGAGCCTATTAGTTAAATTAGCACGTAATTGCATTGGTAGAGCATCTTTGTCTGGTCGCTGTGTAATAAGGACAAGATTGATTCCAGCAGCTCGGGCCTTAACACCTAAGCGACTTGCATTCAAATCAATGGCATCTCTGTACTCGGGGATCATCATCCAATCAGCCAATTCATCATGAAACAGCCAGATACGTGGAAGTTGCTCAGATGTTGGAACTCTACTATTATAGTTATCTAATTTAGTGACACCTGCTTCTGCAAGTAAACGGTTTCGTCTTTCCATCTCAGCAACCAATTCCTCTAGTACGCTGACTGCTTCATCCCGCTCAGTAATAAGGTCACCATCGAGGTGCGGCATATTGCGCAACCAAGGGAAATCTATCCCAGCTTTTGGATCAATCATGCGGATACGAGCTTTTTCAGGCGAGTTTGTTGCACAAATATCCAAGAGAAGTGATTGTACCAAAACGCCTTTACCACTCCCAGTTTCACCAGCTATCAAAGTATGTGGTCCATGTTGTTGGTGCCCTCCAAATTCGCTGCTTACATTCAGATATAGGAGCTCACCATCAGTTTCTCTCGCACCTAACAATAAACTAGTATTGGAATTAGGAGCTGTTAATGGAAGCTGACGTCTTCGCCAAAGATCTTGTAACCGCAGAATTGCCCGATATGGCCGTTTAACCATAATGATTATTTCCATTGGAGCGGCAAGGACATTAATTACATCAACGGCATGAGAAGTCAGCAATTCTTGACGTTTCTTCTCAACTTTAGGTACGGTAAGATCGTCCGAACCTCTGAAGCGAATAAGCGCAGCATTGGGGGTTAGTCTGGCGCCTAACAACTCTGCAGTCATTTCGTATCCACGCAACGCTCTTTGCAATACTTTGACAGTATTATCTAACCATGCCTTCGTATTTTCATCGTCTTCTTCAGACAAAATGCCATTACTAACCCATTCAGCAAGCTGCTTTGATGGCCACTTTGCTAGTAACTCTTCTAATGCATCAGCTCTAATATTGTCCTTTAAAGAATCTGCACATAATTCATCTAATTCACCTAATTCACCTAATTCACCTAATTCACCTAATTCACCTAATTCACCTAATTCTAATGAAGGGAATAAATCTGGATTACCTTCAATTTTAACCATCAATGAATGTACATTTTTGGGCTGCTGAGACTCTTTAAATTCAAATAATTTAAGTTTATCATCTTTGTCGCACCTCTCACTGATACTATCCCTGGAAGATTCCACCTCTATTACTCTAGATACAAGTGCATCTCTCCAAGTACATTTTTCCATTCCTTCCTCAGCAAGAGGATTAGAACCTTTTTTTGCAAAATCACGTATTGCACCAACAACACAACTCTTGTCAAATATTAATTGAGCACAATGAGGCATACCTTTTATAAATATCGACATTGCGTTAGTGCTATCGACATACTCATCATCATCATGTACAAATATATGTGACAAACCTATCAGTTGTATCGGAATATTATCCTGTCTGACTTCATCTGACCACTTATGTAGGTCCCAACCATTCATTAACTTTGAGTCAAATGGCTCTATACCTTCAATCATGAAGTCACCTATTCGATTAAGCCAAATATCACGGTCTATACGTTTGCGATTGGGATCAATAGCTCTGCCTATGCGTGCTACAGTATCTTCAAGTTGTTTGGCTGACTTCTTGGCTTGTGTTTTATAAACACTGGAACTAACAAATTTTGCTTCTGATATTGCCACTTTGAGAACCGGCTCTCCATTTACAATCCGTGGAGCAATAGCCATAATATCAGCAATTTGTTCTTCACGTTGCCCAAACCAAGATGCATAATCATCTAGAAAGAACCATCCAATAGGCAATTCTAAATTACCTATTGATTTTCGAATCTCTTCCATAGATAGAACAATACCAAGCAGCTCATTTGCATACTGTCCATATCGAGCTGCACGCATAACAACTTGACCGGAAAGTATATTTGCTTGGTCAATAAACTTATCGATAACTAATGGTTCATCTGTGACGATTGCGGAATCGAGTCTATCCAATCGTTCCTTAATCAGGACACGTAACAATTTCGACTTAGATGTAGTTGAGACAACAATATTCCGATCTATTTGTTTATCTCTAATATGACGAATTACACGAACACCATTATTACTTAATAAACGACGATCAACTAGCTCATCAAAATTCACTACCCACTCACCAATTTTATGAGTCTGTGTGAATATACTACTAATATCACCATTACGTAAATTTATTTCACGGGCGGGAACTACATTGCCTGGAAGTGCATTATCGCCCTGTAAAAATCCATGAATGAGATTGAGATAGCTTTGACATGGCTGTGGTTGTACGGGACAAACTAAATATACAGAGGTTGCAGTATCCGTTGGATTGATAGGCCTACGACGTGACCACCGAGCAGGAATATGAGTGATTAACTCGGGATACCTCTCACCTGGAGCTCTCTTCCAGACGAGTTGGGCATTTCTAGCTACCACATCCTGAAGTGCTACCAAGTCGGCTATACGGCCATTATTACTATCATCTAAAATTTTAGCTGTATCAAGGAATCCGACGCGAAGCCTAGAAAGGAAATTTCTGCTTGCTTCACTAGACATAACAGAGCCGGATTCTTCATTGACCGTTGCATTCTGTTGCTCGTAAATTCGTCTAATACGTTTAGGGTCTGTGTGAGTAAGTAACAGATCACATTGAAGTTGATTTTCCTGTTCAACTTTACTAGAAAGTTCTGATGCCAAAGCACTTGGCAATGCCTTTGATTCGGTATTATATAGGATAACGGAGAAATTACTGCGTTCATGAGGCAGAAGTTTTAAATATTGTTCACCAACACTGCTAAAGGCTTTAGCAGCAAAACTTGGCTCAGTATCAAGAGAATCGTCACCATCCTGACGGTTTCTCTTTAGCGGGGATTCAGCAAGGGTATAATCATAGGAAGAACCAACTGCTGAAAGGAGTACTGATTGCGTAAGTGCAAATCCAATACAAATTTCAGGATAATAGTTTTCTTGCAATTCAAATCGAGCCTGTGAAAATAAAATATCCGCTCTAAAAATATCATCTTCAGCTGCGTCAAGAACATCAATAATTAATTTAGAAACCTGTATTGCTTTTATATTTATTTCCGCTAGGCGTAAGGGATGCCACGGCGTAATTATAGCCGCCGGGCTTCCTGCACTGACATTCGCCACGCCAACCCTGATAATTTCCACCCAAATCTTTTCTCTAGCAAGATCATTATTGGCCAGGTCTAATAGTGCACCAAGTAATCTATCATACTCGACTGCTTGTTTAACGAAAGCTTCGGAACTAATTCCCAAACCTTCCGTAGAAACCCAGTCGCGAATGGCCTCTGTATATTTAGCCCTAAAAGCATGAAATCTTTCTGTAATATTTTTTGTTGCATCAATTCCCAATAAACTAGTCAAATCCCTCAATTCGCACAGTACAGCCTTACCACGATCACTACTGTCTTTATTTGGGGCAACAAGTTTTCCATTGTTGCTATTTGTTACATCGCGAATTGTGTTTACATCATTCAATGCGATACGCTGAATGCTACCTTTTGCATTGACAGACTGCCTTGCAATATCTGCAGTTGATAAAAGTGCATACTCTTCTTCTTGATTAGCAATACTCAATAAATCATCCGGCATCGCTGTCGCTATAGCATCAACAGGCATTTCCCAATAAAATACAAGTTTAATCTTGACCCCGTTAGGATCTAATACTACTTCAAACTTAATTGAACGTGCCTCTTTTGAACCAGACGTCACTTTAGCTAGTTCATCATCAATTTTCGGGAAGTAAAACTCCATTAACTTTCCGAAATCAAATGTCACCTTGTCCGCGAAGAGAGCCTGAAGCCCTTTATATCTAAATGCGAAATATCGCACAACGCTTGGATTCTTCCCACGCCAAAAACTTTTCTCCCGAGAATTAGGAATGCTTATAGATAATTTTTTCTCTACCAATTCATCGTCACTAACTCTTCGACGAAGATTATCGAGTGTATCTAATAATCCAATAAGAAAGTCATGATATGTTTTCGGACTACAATACACATATCGTTCCCATTTACCCGATAATTTTTTATCGCGAGATAAATGCTCGCGATGAGCTTCATAAAAACCTTGCAGATTTTCTGATGGCTCTTTAGGGAAATTACTTAAGAGCAATTCCTTCTCATCTTCCTCAAGGAAATCATCATATTCATCTTCAAAAAACTTAATTGTTTCTTCACCTAAAGATATTGATGAAGTCTTTGTAAGATCATCAAAAATTTCAGAAATATTGCGCCAATCTAATTCAACTAAACATTTTTGTGTATCAGACCAATCATCAATACATAAATCTGCATTCAAGAAGTTTTCAATTGCCCCTCGCTCAATTTCAGTCAGTCGTTCAGAAATACCTTTATAATTAGCATACAACTGCTCTCGAGAAAAATACTCACCTTTTTCTGTCTGTTGAACAAGAAGTGGTCGAATTTTAGTGTGTAAACCTCTAAATATCTTTTCCCATTCTCTAGTTATATGACGCTTTTTAATAGGAATTCGATCAAAATAGCCTGAATAACGTGGAAGTTTTAAACTTGGGAGGGCATTATCGACCGCTTTTTGAACGGTGAGACCATCGGAAATAATCCCCTCCGCAATAGAAAGGACAAAATCGGCAAATATCTCAATTGTTCTTGCCACATGAGTGTTATTTGCCGATTGGAGAGCAACATGCAAAATTTTACGCATGTTTTCATCAAGATTTGCCGAAGTCAAACCAACCTTATCAATCCAAGCATCATAACGTGTTCTTAGTGTATCAGTTTCAATTTTCGTTACTTTTTCAACACTTTTATCATTTCGCTGAAGCTCTTCTTGTGACGCAGCAAAAAGCACTGCGCGTATATTTCCCTGTAAACGACAATGGCGCCAATGAGTGATAGATTCATCACTTATTTCATTAGCGGGGAGTGTGTTATCTGGATCAAATAAACGCGGAATCCTGACTGTAACGATATCACTTAAATAAGGTTCTGCAAGTACAGCTTCGGCAATTGAGCGGACAAGGGATTGCTCCAGACCAACCATACAAAAACGAATAGTTCCGTCAGGCTCCTGGTCCAGGTTATACTTGATGAAATCAAGCGTAATTGCTGCAATGAGCTCATTTCTTGTCATTTTTTACTCCTGAACGGATTCTCAACATAAGCACAATCATCAGAGAGACGGCGAAGCAATCCCAATGATCTCAAACGCTGCTCTAAACGCTGCGAGTTCTGCATAAAGGCGTTTTGATCAATCGGTAGAGTTCCAAAAGCTTTCTCTGCTTCATTCGCCCCAATGACCAAACGGAATCTTTCATAGAGCTTTGCGAGAAATCGATGATATTCTTCTCGACCATCATCCACAACACACATTACCAAGGCCTTAAGCAAAGCATCATCTGGTGAATACCATGTCCCCATTGCACGGCGCGAAACAGCCAAACCAATCTGTTTAGCCCATTCCATATGCACCTTAGCTACATGTTGCTGGTGACGCTTCTCAGCATAATTTCTTAAAGCCTCAAAAATTGTATCTGGATCACCGGCTGGCAAACCATCGTCTGGTTGCCATGCATAACGCTCAGTTAAGTATTCTCGTATTGCTTCCGAAGGGACTCTGGAGTTCAATGCATCATGCCAACGTTTATCCTCCTTAGCAGATTCAATATATGCACGTACAGCCCGGGTAGACAACATTCTATTCGCCCCAAAATTTTCTTTTGAAAGTTCAAACAGAGTTGTTCTGATGGGAGAGGCTATTTCTAATACAAACTTTGGTTCACTATTGTCACCTACCTCTTCATTTGCCCTTTTAAGCATATAGATAAGCATGTGCAAAGAAGATAAACGCATCAGAGGATCGAGTAATGCTTCCCCGGATAAATCCAGACTCAATAAATTAATCCATGTATCAGCAATTCTTTCATATTCCGGGCGCTCGGCAAAAGGAAGATACCCAATAGAACTGGATACTTGATTGGAATTGATATGCTCCTCACCCGGTAATAGCGCAAGAATAATACGATTCCAAGTATCATCCTTACGCAATAATTTTTCTGATATCATATCGGCTAATTCTTTAGCTTTACTGCTTCGATTCAGCATCAGATAAAGCAATTCTCCGCTTCTAGCAAAGAAACGTCGATCTGGACTCCCATTTGCATTTGCCGGTAAATCGGCATACAAACAATTCGGTCCATATGGAAATAAAAAACGAGAACTCCACCGACGTTGCCGATGTGATTCAATAGCTGTAGTTTGAAAAAATTCGATAACATGTAAAAATCGGATAAACGAACCAAACCGGTCTTGTAAATACAAGAAATCATCATCAAAAGAGAATATTTTCAGCCATTCTCGCCACCTCTCAGGGTCTGACTGATAATTATCATGAACATATCTAATATGAGGGTTATTAAATATTAATTGCCGGATAGGAATGAGGCGAGGAATATTATATTGAAATTTTTCATGCTCATCATTACTTCGACTTTCATTCAACGCCTTTCCTACGTAACTTCTTGATTGAAATATTGCAAGAAACTCCAAAAATACGAGCCATGGTGTCTGATCATTGTAGAAACGATGTCCCCAGATGGCCTCATCAACCCAAATATTAACATCTTTTTTAAATTTTGCTGACGCTTCCAGACGTGTGCTCATGATTCCACCTTGATCCGTATATTATCAGGATGGATTCGTCCTTGGTCATCCATCGTAAGAGCTTGCAAGCTAATCTCATCACTAGATAGATCCTCTGCAAGCAATTCATCAAGTCTTTTAATTAATCTTAATTTGAAATCCAGAAAATCCTCATGACATTGACGGGAGAAACTTGCTGGTAAACTGCCATTTGCAACACGGACAAGATACTCAAAATGAGTAAGTTGAAGTATCAGATTATCAACAAAATCACCATCAGCTGCGGGATCAATTATCTGCAAACATGGTGTTGCACCATTGCTTTCCAATGCAAAATTAAGATAAGGGTTCCTTCTTTGACGAATAGTCGGCAACTCATAATTCAAAAGAGAAGCGATACGACCCCGCCCATCACCACCTGACGAGGCAAGGTAAAGTACTGTTCCATCATCAATCATCATCCCGCAAAAAGTTCGATTTAAACCCCGAACTAAAAGTTCTGTTATACTAGATATGTCACTACCTTTTTTTAAACCTTCAACAAAATCTAGATATAACCCCGATGCTTGGTAGACAGTTAAATGCCAAGGATCGAAATTACTTTCTTCTGGCAAAGAGAAAAACAGTCTCTGTCGTTGTTTAGAAAGAGCCTGAATGAAATCATCAATTAGCTTCCTTTCACCCTCAAGATAATCTTTCAAATATGGCAAATATATTGACTCCCCGTAATAAATATCATTGGACAATAAACTAGCATATAGAGGCGAGTCATTATAAGCGCCATAGATAAGAAAATCATCGAATTTATTATCAGTTTCTCTTCCAATACCAAAGGCCTCAAGGATATTAAAAACTTGATACTGTTGCCGCTGACGAATAGATAAATTCGAACCAAAAACGTTTGAATAAGGATTTGTAAGAGTATAATTATTTTTCTGTGCACGATTATGTGCCGTACGACAGGTTAGCAAAATCTGTCCACTGTGCTGATCACCCAATAATATATTAACACTGAGAAGAAGCAGATCACGGATGGGTATATGCATACGGTTTGCACGTGCAAGTTTCATCAAAGCTGCTAACCGCTTGAGAAACATCCCTTTGCGGAGGCATTCTCGATTTATAAGAATAGGACAATTTGTTGTACCGTCGTTTTGCACCATATCGCAGCCACTACATTGAGACCATTGTGGATGTTCAACTATTTGCTCAATTAGTAATTGAAAATGCTCGGACGCATCAGAACAGCTAAGATTATAAAGACTTAAATTAAGGGTATCGAGCTCAGTTTTTTCTTCAACAAGCATGTCTTCTACAATCTTGAACATTTTATGTTCTTCATTGCCCTTACTTTCCGACCAATCGCGCCAACTTGACAACAACTGTCCATCATTGGCTGCGACTAGATATACATTGTCAGCATCCCTATTAGCAATAGATGTCGTTAGTTCTGCCAACAAGCCGTTCTTTTCATCCGGTGTTAGTTCACTTAAATCTTTAATGATATGTAGTTTTTTTCCAGAGACTGGAAGTGTTAGTGAGACATATTTCCCACCGGCATTCCACTTTTCTAGATTGCCACCGAATTCTAACCACACCTGACGGCAATGAAATGTTTTACCATCACCTGCGGTACCTGTAAGAATAACATTCCGGGGTATCATAGAGTTAAAATTTATATTAATATCTTTCAATCTTGATGGTGTGATATGAATAACGGATTCAATACCATAATGTTCAATTTCGGTCTGTATCAGTTCATCATACATGTTGTCACCAGCAGGAATAGGCCCGTAATGACGTAAAAAAGAGATCAAGTTGTTTGATTTATTCATATAAAGAGCCTTCATAGAAGATGTGTTGCCAAAAAGAATAGTCACGCATTGATATGTTCTGAAATGCAGGAACAAACTGCTTGGCTCCTCCATAGGACGACGTTACGGTCACTTGATTTTCTCCTCTACAATCACTCGCATTATAACTACAGCAAAGAACCCTCAGCACAATTTTTTCAACACAACCTAAGTTGAATTATCTAACTCTCTCATTTATTGACATTACATCAAAAATGTGTTCAATCCAAAGTAAATAGTTTCAAGCAATAATACCCTAAAAGCAGTGTTTCGTTCAGCACGAGGACACCATTATTGTTTGAAAAAGTGGCACAGTTTGGTCTTCGACGCACTGATAATGACGCTCAAGCGCCGTAAGCATCTGCAGAACGTTATCGTTCATATCAAACGCAACGATACTGACGTAATTTGCCCGGGAGCAGGAGCGCCCTGCTCATCACGCCAGCCGACACGCACATCACTAAGCCAGGAATCAAAACGGTCACGACTATTTTTCAGCCTATTACGAAACTCACTAGCAGTTTTGCCCGCCCCGAAACGGGGATAAAACAAGGCATAAGCCTCTTTCCATTTCTGAACACCCAATCCCACAGGTGGTTGAGATTTACCGTACTTCGACAAATACCACGCCACTTCAAGCAAATCGTCTTCCGAGCTATTCAATGTTACATCCTGTTTTTCCAGCGTAATTCATCACTAGATTATGTCTGAAAAGATCATTAACTAAACTGATCAGGTTAGTTGTTTTAGCAAAAACATCTCACACCGGTTTTCACCATCAACAAGCACTACGCGCAACCAACAACACAAAAAGGAACACCCCATGCCCCCACACAAAATCCGCCAGGAGTGGCTAACGCTGGACGAGGCCGCAGAAGTCATCCGGCAGCACAACATCACGTTGCTGCCCGCTGACCTGATCCGCCATGCCCTGCACGGCGATCTGCCTCTCTCAGTCTACTTCCCCTCGCCCGTACTTCTGAGACCACTCAATCCTCCTTGCCGCTTTGCCTGCCGATTCAGCAAGCCGCCCTTTCCACCTTCGCAGTGCAACAAACCCGGCAATCGCAAAGTGATGGCGAACTCTCCGCCTTGCAGACGCGACCCGACTCTGCAACTGACCACCAGCCATCTGTGGAATTTGCCGTTAATCGGCCTTGAGCGCCTGCTGCTCCACCAGCAACTGGCGAAAACTTTGAATCGTCCTTGCCCCAAAGATACCCATTGCTGCAACCAGATTGGCATCGTGGTCTGCGATGAAAACGATAGCTACTACCAACTCTGTTGCCGCAAATCGTTACGGGAGCTTTTACTGGAACTGCTCGCCACGCAAAACAACCTTCAGGAAGAGCTGCATCTGCTGATTGGCCAGCTGTATGGCAATGGCCGCAATGACCTGAAATCCCGGCTCAGTCTGTCCGTCTGCTACCTGCAGGACACGCTGCCTCCTGACGCTCTGTTCGTCATCCGCCGCACTCATCTCGAAGCCTTCCTGACCCGTCATCAGCCGGAATCAAAGGAGCGGATCACCTCCGCGCTTTCCCGTTTGCTGTGGCTGGCCTGCAAGCACAACCCGCAACTGGACGATGAAATGCTGGAGCATCCCTACAAACTGCTGAACATTTTCGAATGCTGGGCGCGTGAGGAAGGTATGCACCTGCCGCTGAGCCCCGAGACGTTGAAAACCGCACTCCAGCGCGGCGCACCGCCGTAACGCGATCAACTAACTTTTTCAACTAACAACTCTCACTAACCCAGATAAGGATTTTTACTGCCTGGCAGGGACGCTGCTGCTTTGATAACCACGCCCATCGTGCTGATGTGAACGAATCTGGACACAGGAGGAATGGTTATGAATAGCGACAGATTTTTACGCTTACGCCAGGTGGAAGACAAAATCGGCTTCGGTAAATCGTGGATTTACCGGCAAATCCAGCTGCAACAGTTTCCGCCGTCCATTCGACTCAATAGCCGCCACGTCGCCTGGCTGGAAAGCGAGGTGGATGCCTGGATCCACCAGCGCATCCGGCTTACCCGCGATGTCTGAATGCCGGAGGAAGATTATGTGCGCTTCACACCTGCTCAACCGCTGGCTTCACGGTGCCAGCACTACCGGAGAACAGGAGATAGTCCAGGTCAGTCTGGAGCAAATCCAGCCGTTCTCCCTCAATCCCCGTGTCACCCGCAATCCCGGCTATGACGTACTGAAAGAGTCAATTATCGCCCGTGGGCTGGATAACCCGCCGGTGTTGACCCGCCGTCCTGGTGATGAAAAATATATGCTCGCCAGCGGTGGGAACACGCGCCTCGCCATCCTCAATGAACTGTGGCGGGAGACGCAGGATGAGCGTTACCACCGCGTCTGCTGGCCGTTCAGACCGTGGCCGGAAACGCTGTCACCGCAGCAGGGCGAAGTCCAGTGCCTGATCGGCCATCTGGCGGAAAGCGACCTGCATAACGGATTGATGTTTATCGAACGCGCGGAAGGGGTACTGCACCTGCGCGATCTTTACCACAAGGCAGGTATTGAATGCCCGACGCAGCTGGCGCTGGCGGAGCAACTCACCCGCGACGGCTATCCCGTCAGCCAGTCGCAAATCAGCCGGATGTTGCAGACCGTAGACTGGCTGCTGCCCTGCATCCCTAACGCGCTATACGGCGGCCTGACCCGAAAGGTTATTGATCGCCTGCTGGCGCTACGCAGCGCAGCGGAACAGGTCTGGGCAAAGCTGATGCCACTGGAACGCCAGCCCGAATTTGCCGACCTGTTCAGCACCGCCCTCGCCACCTTCAATGACGAGCCGGAAGCCGTGGTACCGCAACTGGTGCAGGACGAACTGCTCGGCGAGATGAGCTGTCGCAGCGGCATGAGCTGGAATACGTTACTGGCGGAACTGACCGATGGACAGAGCAAGCGGCAGGCGCTGCTGGGACCACCAGCCGAAAAGGTCCTCTGGCCGCCACCGCCGGAAGCGGAAAAAGCACCACTACCAGAGCCTGAGCCACCGACTGAACCCGCTGCGCCCGGCGAGCCAAAGCCCTCACCGCTGGTGCATACGGCAAGGTCGCTATGTGCCTGCTGGGGACTGGATGCCTGTATCCAGCCGGACGAAAGCGCTTCAGCCGGCTTCACCCTCGCGCCCTGCCACGATTTTCCCCACCCGGCGGCAAAGCGCTGCTATCAGGTGCTGGCGGCCCTGAATGGCGACACCAGCACGCCGATGCCTGCCCTCGAATTGTTGTTGTCGCCGGACTACGACAACGCTCAGATCCAGCAACTGATGCAACTTATCAGCCTGTGCCGCCAGCGACGGCTGCGGGAGGTTCGCCATGACGCCCTCAGTTAACCAGGCAGTCCTCACCCACATCGTCCAGGCGCTGAAGGAGGGACAGATCCGCTACTGCGAATCGCTGGGCTTCAGCCCGCAGGAGCTGTGCGAGCTGACGCGCCTTACCGCCGATGACATCCTGTTTCTCAGCAACAGTGCGGTGCAGTTCATCACCACCCACATTGACCACGAAATGCTGGGCCGGATGCTGGCGAGGATGGAGCAGGAGCGGCTGTTTCAGCAGCGTCTGGAGGAAGCGCTGTCTCTCGGCGCGTCCATCGAGTTCATCAACCACTACTTTGGCCTTTCCACACCGGAGGTCTGTGCCCGGCGACGGCTGATTGGCCTGTTTGTCCGGCAAGGGCGCAACAATGCTCCGGATGAGCAGGTGGAGACGCTGGTGTGGAATGAGTGGCAGAAGACGGGCGTGAACAAGCTCGACTCACCCGAAGCGTTGACCGCCATGATGGCGATGGCCCGCGAGCATGACCTGTCGCTGACGGTTATCTGGAACCTGCTGCGCCAGTGGACTCAGGAGAAACTGCTGCATGAAGAGTGACGATCGGCTGCTGTTTCTCGGCAACCCGCAGCAGAGCGTGCCGAAGCGCCTGCTGCTGGCGCGCAACCTCTCCCCGCGAGACAAGTTCGCGTGGCAACTGCTGCGCCTGCACGCCCGCGACGACGGCAGCGGCGTCTTCCCGTCATACAACGACCTGCAGGGCTGGCTCTCTGACCAACCTGAAGGCGAGAAGGCCTCGCGCAGTACCGTCAGCAACGCGCTGATGATGTTGCGGATCACCCGCTGGCTGAGCCTGTGCCAGCGACTGCGCGACGAGCAAAGCGGCAGGATCACCGGCAACCTCTACGCCTTGCATGATGCGCCACTGACTCATGCTGATGCCTGCCGGATGGACAGCGAATATCTGGCGCTGCTCACCGCCTGTTCCCGCCACCGCAACCGCCGTATCCGCAACATCGCCATCGGGTTGCTGCTCACCCTGCAACAACCTGTGGACAGTGGACGAACCTGCACTGAGTCTCCATTGAAGACCGCCCCTGGTCTTAATCGAGGACTCAGTAAAAAATGCCCGAGTCTTCAATTAAGACTCAGTGATGTGGCGGGCGCTGGCGGGCAATCGGAGCCGCGTTGCGTACATACTGGTACAGATTTAAACAATAAACATCAAAAGCGTACGCAACTGCTGCACTGGCCTGTGGATAATCCCTTCAGTGCCAGCGAGCGCCGCGCCGCCGAACGCGCGATGCGCAATCTGGATCCCGCTCTCTGCCAACAGGTGCTGGACGACTGCCTGTGGCGGATCGCCACCCACGATATCCACCGCCCGCTTGCCTATCTGCTGGCAACGCTGGAGAAAGCCAGACGGGGCGAGTTCAATCAGCTTCGGCGCAGGCACAGATAGCCCGGATTTTATGCGCACCGCATAAAGCCGGTATAGCAGCTATCAATCAAACCTCATTCATCGGCGAAATTAACTTTCTGTGAACCTGATGGGTTTCCCGTCGCCTGACTCATGGCGCGGACCGACACTGCGGGCATCTGAATCCATGGAGAATTTCCTATGCCTGGCACAACCCTGTTCAGCGATATCCGCATCACCCTGCACACCCGCGTCGCCGCCCGGCTGTGGCAGGCGCATCCCACTGGCATGCTGCTCTGTCTGGCGTTACTCAGGCGTCTGCTGCGCGCCGAAGAGGCCGACGATCCGTGGGCCGCCCACTGGCTGAAGCAACTGCGCATCCGCCTGAATCTGATCGCGCACCTGCTGAAGCAAAAAAATCGTCGGCTGGACCAGGCCTTCGCCAGCCTGCCGGGCGCTATCCACACCACGCAGGCCAGTAACCCGGCCCCGACCGAATTCATCCTGCCGCTGACGCTGTTCTCACCGCCCGGTTCACGCCTGCTGCAGCAGTTGATTGATTACGATCTGCTGGTCCGCCGAACCCTACTCGCCTGGCACCTCGGCCTTATCACCCAGGCGGAGAAGCGCGATTTCATTGCCACCATCCCACGCCTGATGCTCCAGGTTTTCAGCTTCGTGAACCGCTTTCGCACCACTGGCGTGACCCGCGCCGACGTGAGGGCGAACAGTCCACTGGCACAGACGATGGCGCATAAGCTCGGGAATTTGCCCAAAAAGATGCTTGCGGAGATCCTGCGTGATGCTCGGTGAAGACGACGAAGAAAGCGCCGCCCGCAAAAGCTCGCTAAAGGGCCTTTTAAAGGCCTTTAAGGGTAAGGGAGAGCTGCGAGCGCTGGTGCAGGAATTACAGACGCTGCGCGTGCAGCTGCAACTACGCCAGCCAATGCTGAAACAGGCGGTGTATGAATTGCCGGGGCGTAACGTACCGCTGATCCTGTGCAGCAACCCGGCGCGATCCGGCGTCAGCTATCTGCGCTGGCGTAATCTGGATAACAACCGTTCGGGAGGCGTGGCGTTGCAGGAAGTCATTCAACAGCCGGATGCGAGCGATGAACTGCGCGACGCGCTGATGGCCCTCGAATGGCGACGGCAGGTGCTAAATACGCAGCTTTCAGTGGTGATGTTTATGCTGCGCCGGATACACCCGTTAGCTACGCTGGTTTAAAATTTTGCGCAAAGTTAAACCATGAGTGTCACTTTAGCGATTATTTTAAACTCCCCCCATGCACCTAAAAACAGGCACTATCCGTTTAATGCGCGTTTTAAGGTGCAATTTTTACCTCCACCCTCCAGTTTCCCCTGTCGCCTTATCCCTCCGGCACACCATGCTGAACTCCCTTTCACCGGAGACAGCCCATGCAACTTTACCTGTGCGAAAAACCCTCTCAGGCGCGCGATATCGCCCGCGTTCTTGACGCCCGCAACCTCAGCGATGGCTACCTGCATAGCGCCACCGTGACCATCACCTGGTGCTTCGGCCATCTGCTGAGCATGGCCGCGCCGGAGGATTACGATCCGGCGCTGAAACACTGGCGGGCAGAGCATCTGCCGTTTATTCCCCCGGCATGGCGGCTGGTGATCCGCCCGGAGGTGCGCAAGCAATTCCGCATCATCGAGAAGCTGCTGAAACAGGCAGATGCAGTGGTGATTGCCACCGACGCCGATCGCGAAGGCGAAACCATCGCCCGCGAAATTCTGGAACAATGCCGCTGGCGCGGTCCGGTTCAACGGCTGTGGCTGTCGGCGCTGGATGAGGCCAGTATCCACAAGGCACTCGCCGCGCTGCGTCCCGGCGACAGCACGTTTCCGCTGTACCAGGCCGGACTGGCGCGCGCCCGCGCCGACTGGCTGGTCGGCATCAACATGACCCGCGCCTGCACGCTGATGAACCGGCGGCACAAAAGCGTGCTCTCCGTGGGCCGGGTGCAGACGCCGACCTTACGCCTGGTGGTGGAACGCGACCGGGAGATCTCCCGCTTCACGCCCCGCCCCTGGTGGCGGGTAGATGCCCGATTGCATACAGGCGGCAATTCCTTTCTGGCACAGTGGCAGCCCGATGGAGCTTACTGCGATGACGAAGGGCGCTGTATCCGCGAATCCGCCGCCCGCGAGGCCACCGCGCGCCTGCAACAGGCCGGAACCGCGCTGGTAATGGACGTGACAACCCGGCGGGAGAAAACGCCGCCACCGCTGGCCTTCACCCTCAGCGCCCTGCAGCAGGTCTGCTCAAAACAGTGGGGCATGGGCGCGCAGGAGGTACTGGATATCGCCCAGCGCCTGTATGAGAGCCATAAGGCAACCACCTATCCGCGCACCGACTGCGGATATCTGCCGCTCTCGATGCACGCTGAAGCGCCACAGGTGCTGGCCGCGGTGGTTGCCAGCGACGCCACACTCCAGCCCCTCGCCACGCAACTAAATCTGCAGCAACGCTCCCGGTTGTGGGACGACAGCAAAATCACCGCCCACCACGGCATTATCCCGACCCGTAAAACGGTAGATCTGACACAGATGAATGACAGCGAGCGCAAGGTTTACGGCCTGGTACGCAGCCATTTTCTGGCGCAGTTTCTGCCGGACCATGAGGTGGATAAAACCGACCTGCGCCTGAACTGCGCCGGGGAAACGCTGGTTGCCCGTGGCTCAGTAGTGATTGTCAGCGGCTGGCGACAACTGTTTTTACGCGAGATGGCAACCCAATCGCCGGAAGAAACACAGTCCATCCCCGCCCTGCAACAGGGGCAAACCTGCCAGGTGGAACAGGTGGACGTTCGCGCCCGCCAGACCCAGCCGCCGGAGCACTACACGGAAGGAACGCTGATTGCCGCCATGAAAAATGCCGCCCGTTTTGTCAGCGATGAACGCCTGAAGCAGCGGCTGAAAGAGAACGCCGGTATTGGCACCGAAGCCACCCGCGCCGGGATTATCCAGACGCTGCTTAAGCGCGGTTATCTGATTAAGCAGCGACGCTTTCTGCTGGCAACGGATACCGCCAGCACGCTGATTGACGCCCTGCCGGAAACGCTGAAAGATCCGGGCACCACTGCGCTATGGGAGCAGATGCTGGATGACATCGCGACGGGGAAAATGGGGCTGGAGGCGTTCCTGGTGCAGCAGCAAGAGGCCGTTACAGCGCTCACGGCTCAAATAGTCAGAGGCCAGAAAATCGCCCCATCAGGTTAGCAAAACGCCCGGCGTTTGCCGGGCGTGAAAACAACGTCAGTCAACGATTACGGCTTATGTTCAATCGCCGGGTTGTTGTTGATGGCGATGCGCTGCGGTTTCTCTTCTTCCGGAATGTCCTGATGTAATTCAATCGCCAGCAAGCCGTTTTCCAGCGAAGCGCCGGTCACTTTCACATGCTCCGGCAGACTATAGCTGGCCCGGAAGTCGCTGCGGCTGATACCCCGATGGATCCACCCTTCTTCGCCGTTTTCGGTTTTCTCCTCTTCACGTTTACCGCTGATGTTCAGCTGACCGCCAACGGTTTCAATTTCCAGTTCGCTCTCTTTCCAGCCAGGCACGCTGAGCGTCAATTCATAGCGGTTATCGCCCAGCAGCCGGATATTGTAAGAAGGCGTGGAGGGCAACGGCGTACTGCCGGTTAGCTGGCTAAAAAGGCGATCGATACGGTTAAAACGGTCCGCAAACAGAGAGTCGGAGAGAACGTGCAACACGGGAAAAGTTCTGAGAGTCATCATGTACCTCCTGAACAGTAAAAAAGAATATTCAAAAAGTTCATGTCTTGTGGGCAGTGTTCCTTACCCGCTTTCTATATGAGGTTACTGCACAATATTTCAACTCACCGAAACGCAATTTTGTGATTAAAATCACATATCTTCCGCTCAGCCTGTCACGGAAATTATTCAGCCACCGGTAATAAATCTCGCTGTCCTCTCACCCCGAAAGCTGTTGCTGTAATGCCGTTATCAACAAAACCCGCCATGCATTCCTGAAACGCGGAGGCGCACAGCGCGGAATGCCCGTACTGCCAGTAACTCAGCGGTCTCACAGCCAATGAGCCAAACCCGAAGCGGGACGTTCCCGCGCATGGGGCGCTCCGCACCTTCAACACGGAGACACCACCATGAACGATACCCATTACTTCAACTTGTACACCAGCGGTCTGGGCTACCTCAACCGGATCCGGGAAGTGACCCCAAAAAAAGGCGAACCGTTCCTGTGTTGCGACATTGCCGCACTGCGGGGCGAAGCCAGCAACGCGGAGCACACCTGGTTCGACTGCCGCGTCAGCGGTAAGGAAGCGCAGAAACTGGTGCACCGCTGTATCGACGCCTGCGAGCAGAGACGCAAGGTGCTGATCCAGTTCCGCCTCGGCGATCTGTATGCCGACACCTTTGTCTACAGCAAAGGCGAACGTAAAGGCGAAACCGGCGTCAGTCTGAAAGCCCATCTGCTGCACATCGGGCTCATCAAAATTGACGGTGAAGAGGTTTACCGGGCAGAACGCGAAGCAGAATCCCAGCCAGCGCCAGCAGAGCCTGTACCGCAGTTCTGACACACAGCATTCACCCTGCCGGGGAAATTCCCCGCCGGGGCGTTTCCCTGGCCTTTTACCGGAGAGACGCATGATGAATACCGTATTGAACTCACGTGAAGAAGCCCTTGACCGGGGCAAACTGATTAGCCTTGATGACGAGGCGCTGGACGCTGGCTTACCGCTGGATCTGGCCATAACTCTTCCGGCCCACAAGTACTGTCTTGAAGACCGGAATGACAACGACATCAGAGACTTGCTGAAAGGTGTTGAAATGGCAGCGGTAGTGGCCTTTATCTCCCACCAACCGCCGCAGCGCACCATTCGTATCGACTACCGCTGGGTGCTGTCGCAAAAAACTAACGGAAGCACCCAGCAGCAAACCGTCAGGCTGACGTTACGCGTTCATTTTTCTGAGCAAGACATCCCCATCGCCGCCACGCTGGGGCTGATGGGGGAAAGATTCCCTTACTGATCTGATTTTGCGCCCGTAACCGGGCGCTATTTTTCATTTAAAGGTAGGTGAGCACTAAATTATTTAGTGCAGTATTTTTCTACGCTTATTCTCAGTAACCTGATATATTTTGGTTCAAGGTAGTCGATCAGATCTATAAGCGCATGCTGTAACTTAATAAATTTGGATTGATAATGAATAAAATCATCAGCCATATGAACCACTTCTTGTTTCAACTGATTTAAAAAAGGTTCATGATTAACTAAGTCCATTTTTATAAACTCACCATAACCAATACAACCATAACCATTAACTGACTTTACAAGCATACGTTCACCAATTGCACGCTGCTCTCCCGAAAAAATTACAAAATACTTACCCAAGCGGTCGGCCTGAATAAGTGAATATATTACATCTTGTAATTCTGACAACCTTCGTGTTCTTTCATCATTTTCAAGATTAAGAAACTGAACATCCTGACGGGTCGCCTCTGACCAGGCAAAAAACAGTGAAAATAAATATGTTGTGTGCAGTATGACATAGTCCCGTTGTCTCTGGTTACCACCATGATAATAACCACCAAGAAATCCACCTTCGGTTATATTATATATTCTACTTTGTAGATCTGCTGAAGATTTTATTAATGGCTCAATATAAAACTTATTTTTTTACTTGACTCTTGCATCTGATTTATTTTGTTTATTCGATTCTGATTAAAGGCGGGAATGACAACCGCTACGATAGCGACCAAACCACTAATCATACTGGAAACCAATGCCACATCCATTACATTCTCCTGACGGTATTTAAAATGATAGCGGCGCTCCAGCCACTGTAAATTAGCTAATTCTCATGCAATAACTTTTCACTGCAAAAAATAATTGTTGATGGAAACCATTCAACATCACCAGCATTCTCCAGACAAGACCACACTGGAGTACACTATGAAACTGCTGCTATTCACAATGTTGGCGTTTATATTGATAGCAGTCAACAACACTTCTACTGCATCCAGAGCTACGCCTTCCGTAGTGCGTTACGACCGCTATCTGCTGGTCAGCACGTCACCGCAACAACCGCCACTCGAACAGCTTACCGCCCTGGCCGTTCCGCCCGGTTTTCATCCGACGGTCGGGGAAACGTTGCAGTACCTCCTGCGCGACAGCGGCTGGTCTTTGTGTCTCGCCGATGCGCGCCGGGCGCAGCTTTATGGGCTCCCATTACCGCTGAGCCAGTACAACACCGGCCCGCTGCGCCTGAAGGCCGCCCTGCAACTACTGGTGGGCCCGGCGTGGCGAATAACCACCGACGAAAACCGCCGTGAAGTCTGTTTCGCCAGCGACCATTCCCTCCCCCCGACGGTGGCTTACCGTCATCCCGTGTCCCTCCGCCCTTTGGGGCCGTTAACGGCCCCGTTTTTTCTCGCCGGGACCATACAACGTGGCGATATCCGACTGGCCGTAATTGTGCCGCCGGAGGCCGTTTACCTCCATCAGGTAGTGTGGCTGCGCAGGGGAGAACAGTGGCACGGCTGGCGGCTGGAGCGGTTTGATGAGCGCCGGGCGGTGTTCCGTCACGGTAAACGCCAGTTGACGCTGAAAGTACCGGAGTAAGCGATGAAACGCCTGGTTCCTCTGTTACTCTTCACCACCAGCGTGTGGGCGCAACCGCTTCAGGTGCAGACCAGCCAGAACGCGGACTCAGCTCTAAGACCGCTGACCACGCAACAGCAGGCCACCGTCTGGGGCGTCACACCAGAGGAGTGGCAGCGCTATCTCACGCTGAAACAGCAGGCGCGCGGCGTCTGGTCGCCGGGGCTCGATCCGCTGACCACGCTGGGCGTCGAAGCCGACACAGACCACGAACGTCAGCGCTTCGCCGAACTGCTGGTCAGGCAGGAATACCAGCGGCTGGAGAAAGAACTCGCCTTTCAGCGCGCCTATGACGCGGCCTGGCAACGCCTGTATCCGGGCCTGACGCCGCTGAAAACCACGTCCGCCAGCACTACCCGCGTTTCGCTATTTGTTAAAGATGACTGCCCGCCCTGCGACAGCCTGCTGCGTACCCTGCTGGCGCAACAGCGTCCGCTGGATATCTGGCTGGTCAACAGCGAAGGTGATGATAACCGGGTGCGCCGCTGGGCGATGGCGCATGGCATTGACGCAAAACTGGTGAGTGAACACAGCATCACGCTTAACCACGACGCGGGCCGCTGGTTTCTTTTGGGGCAGAGCAAAATTCCGGTGGCGCTGGAACGTAAGGGGGAACAATGGCACGAGGTCCTGCCCTGATCCTGCTGCTGCCCTGCCTGGCGCAGCCGCTGCCGGAAGCGTACCTGCGCGCCGCGGAGCATTACCGCGTGCCACCGGAACTGCTATGGGCCGTCACACAAACCGAAAGCGGGGCGAACCTGAGCGGCAGGCATCTCCCGTGGCCGTGGACGCTCAATATCAAAGGTACCGGCTACCGCTATGCCAGCCAGGAGCAGGCCTGCCAGGCGCTGCTGGCCGCGATCCGCCGTACCAGCCCGAAGCGCATTGACGTGGGGCTCGGGCAAATCAATATCGGCTGGCACCGGGCGTATTTTGCTTCTCCCTGCGACGCCCTGTATCCCCTGCAAAACCTGTCGCTCACCGCGCAGTTGCTGCGCAAGCGCTACGATGAACGCCCCGGAAGCTGGCTCAATGCCGCCGCCCGATATCACCGCCCTGCGGGCGGCGCGCCCGCTGCACGCTACCGCAAGCTGGTCAGCCGCCATCTGCAACAGGCCACATCACCATGAGCCGCTACGCGCTGGAAGCGCTGCTGCGCCCGCCCGTGGAGTTTTACAGCACCGTCACTGCTGGCTGTGGTGCATTAATCTGTCTGACGCAGGCCCCGTGGCTGATGCTGACGCCGTGGCAGGCCCGCATGATGACCAGTGCCCTGATGCTGCTGGCCCTGCGACGCGGCTGGCAGGGATGGCAAATCGTACGCTACCACCGCAACCTCCTGCACCTGCCGCGCTACGCGCTGACCAGCCGGAAAATCCCGATCAGCCGCCAGAGGCTGTTTCTCGGTAAAGGCTTTCGCTGGCTACCCATCCACACCCAACGGCTGTACGACTGCCTGCAACCGGAAGCCACACGCTGGCTGCGCCCGGGATGGTGTTACCGCCTGGCAAGACACATCGAAAAACGCAGCGAGCATACTATGCCCGGCTTTGCCCGCTTGCTCAGCGCCGATCGCTGGCTGAACCCGGTGCGCCCGCTGCTGCCCGTTGGCGGCAATCCTTGGTTGCATGGGGTGGAACTGAAAGAGTGCGACGTCACCCTGCCGCTCAGTGAACGCCCCGGCCACACGCTGGTGCTCGGCACCACCCGCGTCGGCAAAACCCGGCTGGCGGAACTGCTTGCCACTCAGGACATCCGGCGCGGCGAAGTGGTGATAGTATTTGATCCGAAAGGCGATGCCGATCTACTGAAGCGTCTGTGGACAGAAGCGCAGCGCGCCGGACGCGGAGACCGCTTTATCCTGTTCCATCTGGCGTATCCGGAGATCTCCGCCCGCTACAACGCCATCGGGCGCTTTGGTCGCATCTCGGAGGTGGCGTCGCGCCTCACCGGACAGCTTTCCGGCGAAGGCAACTCGGCGGCCTTTCGCGAGTTCGCCTGGCGCTTTGTCAACATTATCGCCCGAGCCCTAGTGGCGCTCGGCCAGCGCCCCGACTATCAGCTGATTTCCCGCCACGTGGTCAATATCGACGCCCTGTTTATCGACTATGCCCGCATCGTACTGCCGCGCCACAACGCACGGGCGTGGGAAGTGGTAGCGCAACTAGCGGAGCGCGTTAACGACAAAAACACGCCACGCCATATGCTGGGCCGCGATCCTCACGTGGTGGCGCTGGAGCAATACCTCAACGCGGAGAAATTCTACGATCCGATCCTCGACGGCCTGCTCTCGGCGGTGCGCTATGACAAAACCTACTTCGACAAGATTGTCGCCTCACTGCTGCCGCTGCTGGAAAAGCTGACCACCGGTACGCTTGCCACCCTGCTCGCCCCGGATTACCACGATCTGGATGATTCGCGCCCGATCCTCGACTGGCAGCAGGCGATCCGCCAGAAGGCGGTGGTCTATGTCGGGTTGGACGCGCTCTCCGATTCGGTGGTCGCTGCCGCCGTCGGCAATTCGATGTTTGCCGATCTGGTGAGCGTCGCCGGGCATCTGTATAAATTTGGCCTCAATGATGGACTGCCCGGCAATAGCGAAAAACCGTCGCCCATCAACCTGCATTGCGATGAGTTTAATGAACTGATGGGCGAGGAGTTTATCCCGCTGGTCAACAAGGGCGGCGGCGCGGGCATTCAGGTCACCGCCTATACCCAGACGCTGAGTGATATTCAGGCCCGCCTCGGTAGCGCGCCCAAAGCAGGCCAGGTGGTCGGCAATTTCAACAACCTGATTATGCTGCGGGTGCGCGAAACCACCACCGCCGAACTACTGACGAAGCAACTGCCGCAGGTGGAAGTGCGCAGCCGTCAGGTTAGCTCCGGCGTCACCGACACGCCGGGCGGCATCAACAGCTTTACCAGCAATACCCGCGAGCAGGTAACCACCAGTAATGTGCCGCTACTTGATACCGCCGCGCTGATCCAGCTTCCCAAAGTGCAGGCCTTTGCCCTGCTCGAAGGCGGGCAGTTGTGGAAAATTCGTCTGCCCCTTCCCGTGGCGGATAAGCACTGCCCACTACCGGAATCCGTCTCGCAACTGGCGGCATGGATGCAGGCGCGCCAGCAGGGACAGCCGGAATGAGTGAGCAGCGAACGCCTCTATCACGCCCAGCACAGGGGCCGATTGGCTGGCTGCTGTCGCTGACCGGGCGGCTTATCGGACTGGTCATCGGTGCGCTGGTGCTGCGGGTGGTGCTGGAACTGGCGGGGCTGTATTTCTGGTGGCCGCAGGAGGGGACTGTTCATACTTATCGGATGATGATGCGGGAACTAGGCGAATTGAACCAAGAGTTACATATCCATTCACAAGGCGAAAGTATACATACTCTTTTGGACTATACCAGTATAATGGCACTACATATAGGAAGATGCGTGTACAGCCTTTTCAGGCAGGACAATCTGGTATTTTCTCAGAATCAAGTAGCTCAGATGATAACTGATGTATTGGTTTACGTGCTGCTCAGCTTTATGATACGAATTTTTAGGCTAGTTTTAATTTTACCACTAATGTTGCTGTTCATAGTCATAGGGCTGATTGAAGGCTTCGTATTACGAGACCTACGCCGATTTGGTGCAGGGTACGAGTCTGGGTTTATGTTCTATTGGGCAGTAAAAATAGCGGGAGAATTATTTCTTAAAATTATATTTTGTTATCTAATGCTATATACTGCAATCAACTTACAAATACTCCTTGCTATCTTTGCTGGTTTCATTGTATTAGTAAAATCGGCTCAATTCAAAAAATTTATATAGATTAAAGCACTGGAAGTTGAAAAAATCTGCAAATGAGATATTTTCGACCTGAAATAATTACACACAGTATAGGTTAAGGAATTGATAATGGCACGTAATTATAATGTTTTCATTAGCCATTCATGGAGCCATCATGATGATCTTGAAGCATTGCGTAACTTAATAAACCAACGACCATATTTTCATGCTAATTACAGTGAGGTATCCCGAGATGAACCAATTAACTCAATAAATGCATCATATATTCGAACCAGACTACGTGAAAGGTTACAATCCGCAGACGTAATTATAGCGCTTGCGGGTATCTATGCATCTCATAGCCAATGGATGGAATGGGAGCTTGATACTGCTTTAAGCTTAGGTAAACGGATTATTGGGTTGGTACCTCGCGGAAACGAGAGAGTTTCAGCTATGGTTTCCAGTCGTGCATCTACAATTATCCGATGGAATACAGAAAGTATTATAACTGCAATCAGAACTTACGCCGTATAAATAAAACCCCCGATTTCTAATCGGGGATTTTTTCTCTATCTCCTAGCCAACCATTGAGTATGTTCTCTAGAAAATGCCTTCTCGGCATTATTAACAAATTCAAGAAAATCATTTTCTGATGAAATGTAATTAAACTGCTCTTTTATATCACCAATCTCATGTGCTGTTAAAAAATAAGACACAGCTAGTTCGTTATATTTTTTTATCTGGACCCAACCAACAATAGATGCTGCTAATGTTGTAACGGGATCAACAGGAAAATCAGGCACACCATTAATATTTATTGCATTTAAAACGACTATAATTATTGATGCCACATATATTAAACCAATAAATAATGACCATCTCCGGCTGATTTTTTTGTTATATGTTGCTTTATTAAGGTACCAGTTTCGTTGATCAACAACGCGATTATCATAATAATACTGTTTGCGTTCATTATAGGGTAAGTCTCTGATTATATGCATCTCTCCTGTTATTTTATCTTTCCTTGCATATTTTTCATCTATCTCATCAGAAATATAATTATTATCCTTAACAATACCTCCTATTGTTTTGATAAATTTCTCAGCCGATTCTTTTTCGCCCTCATTAAATGGAGGAGTTCTCATACTATAACGCCAACTGATTGTTTTTATTGATTCAGATAACGCTCTATATTTATACCATTTCTGTTCATGTTTGATAAAGTTTCTGTAAAGCATAAGCGTTAAAAGCGCACAAAAAATAACCGCGTAAGAAATCTCAATGGCCTGAATTCTAGTCACAAGCCCAATGACAGACACTAGTAACAATAAAAAATACTCTAAAAAAAGCAATCTAAAAAAACATTTTTGATACTTTGCTGATTTTTCATCTGCGAAGTCATAAAGACCTGGATAATCCATCTAGTTTACCTTTAACAGAAAATATCAATTTTCACCATGATACATCCACAGAAAGCAAATTTTCAATACAGTATGAATTTTCAAATTCTGAGAACAATTATCTAAATCATTTTTACTCCCGGCACCTTAGTGTTTGCTGACCAAACACAATGAGGGTTGAGCTATGCAACATCAATTTTTTCTACTGCTGCTAATCCCATTCTTTTACGCCCAAGCTAGCTCAACCTTAGAACCTACCCAGCTCGCCCTCGCGCTGAAACAACTCGACGGCGTGAAAACTTCGCTGGAGCGAGCCCGGACCAGCGCCATTACAGACCCGCAGTCACGCTACTACTTCGACTACCAGCAGGCGCAGCAGGATATCGCCACCATTGAACAGGGTATCCGCCGCTACCTTACTCCGGCAAGAGCGCAGCCGCGCGCCGTCCAGCCCCTGAGCGCCAGCTACCAACGGGAGCATCCCGATGACTGAGTCCCAACTCGCCGCCTTCCAGGCCGCCAGCCAGAGCAAACCAGAGACCGTCAGCATGCTGGTGCTCGGTCTTTTTACCAGTGTCCTGCTGCTGTGGTGCGCCTGGACGCTGCTGGTCGCCTGGCAGGGCGTCTGCCGCCAGCGCCTGAGCTGGCAGAGTTTCGGCGCGGTGGCGGCCCGTTCACTGTTACTGGTGCTGGTCAGCTTCTGGCTGGTACTGAGCTAAGGAGGCATCATGCGCTGGCTTCTGTTACTGTTGTTCGCCGCATTCAACGCCTTCGCCGACCTGCCAACGATGGAAGATCCCTCGCGCGGTCAGGGCCAGGGCATTATGGAGACGCTGCAAAACTATGGTTTTGACATCGTAGTATTGCTGGCGCTGGCGATCTGCGCCGTCGGTTTTCTGGTGGTGGCGAACAACTGCATTGCCACCTACTCGGAGATCCAGAGCGGGCGCAAGCAGTGGAAAGATCTGGGCTCGATGGCAGGCGTCGGCAGCATTCTTCTGGTGGTCATCATCTGGCTGCTCAATCAGGCTTCGGACGTCCTGTGATATGGCGACCATCCCCTTTCTCCCCGACCGCCTCAACCGCGAGCCCGTGGTCTGGCGCGGCCTGACCACCAGCGAACTGTTTCTGGCGTTGGCTCTCGGACTGGGAGGCGGCTGTGCGTTCGGCATTCTGCTGGCCCTGATAACCCACTACTGGCCGTTGATCCCCGGTTCGGCACTGGCGGGCGCGGTATTACTGATTCAGGGCGGCGGACGCATCCTGGCCCGCGCCAAACGCGGTAAGCCCGATACCTGGCTGCCGCAGGCGATCCTCGCCTGGCTGGAGCGCCACCATCTTCGCGGCGCACAGCTGGTGCAGCACAGCGCCGTATGGGTCGTGCGCAGGAGCTCGCGATGAGCCGTTTTCGCCATGCGCTGGCTGAGCGCGATAACCATATCCTGACGCTGCGGGCGGTGATTGTCCTGCTGTGTCTGTGTCTGGCGGGCGTTGGTTACGGCTGGTATAGCGCCCCGCAAAAACTCACCCTCTGGTTCCCGCCGGACCTGCGCAGCGGCAGCACCCGCCCGTGGTGGGAAGTGCCTCCCGCCAGCGTCTACGCCTTCACCTTTTATATTTTCCAGCAACTGAACCGCTGGCCGGACAACGGCGAGGAGGACTATTCCCGCAACCTGCGCTCGCTGCGCGCCTACCTAACGCCCGCCTGTTACACCCGACTGGAGCACGATTTTCAGGTGCGGCGCAACGGCGGTGAACTGCGCGAACGCACACGCGGCGTGTATGAGCTTCCCGGTCACGGCTACAGCAGCCTGGTGCATGACGGCGATAAACGCCCCTTCCCCCGCGTCGAAACCTTAAGCCGGGATGCCTGGCGGGTGACGCTGGACGTGGCGGTTGAAGAGTATTACCAGAACGAGCCGGTGAAAAAAGCGCTGGTGCGCTACCCGTTGCAGGTGGTGCGTTATGCCATTGATGCGGAGAAAAATCCGTGGGGGCTGGCAATCGACTGTACCGATGCCGTACCGCAACGTCTGGTGGCGGAGGAGAAACCATGAAGCCAGTCCTCTTTGCTTTATTGTTCAGCTTCCCGGCCTTCGCCACTGAGGTGGTGCAATGGGAAAACATCCCACTGCCTGTGACACTACATGTCGGGCAGGAGCGGATTGTCGACGTGGGGAAAGCGGTGCGGATCGGCTATCCCGCCACGCTGGAAGGTAAGGTGCGTCTGCAAAGCGCAGGCGGCAAGGTATTTCTGCTGGCGAATACGGCGTTCCCGGCCACCCGAATCCAGCTACGTGATACCGGCAGCGGTGAGCTGATCCTGCTGGATATTCAGGCTACCCAAAGCACTTCACCACTTGAAGCAATGCAAATTAGCTATGCGCCACAGACGCCTGCCACAGCCAAAACGCCCGTCCCGGTGACAGCATCAACAGAACCTCTGCCCGTCCTGCTGGTGCGCTATGCCGCGCAGAATCTGTATGCGCCGCTGCGCACCGTTGAAGCCCTGCCCGGCGTCACGCCTGCCCCCGTCCGGCTGGCGAAACGCATCACCACCTTATTGCTGCAGCAACCTGTTACTGCCATCCCGCTGGCGTCATGGCAGGTTAACGCCACCACCGTCACCGCCATCCGCCTGCAAAACCAGAGCGGGCAGCGCATCACGCTCGATCCGCGCGAACTTCAGGGGCAGTTCACCGCCGCCGCGTTCCAGCATGACTGGCTCGGCCCGCGTGGTCTGGCGGAGGACACCACCGTGGTGTACCTGGTGACGGAAGGCCCGGTTTCCCGCACCCTTTTGCCGGAGCCGAAACCATGATGCCGCGCCAGAGCCTACTGTTGAAAATCCTGCTGCCCGTCGTTGTGCTGCTCACACTCTGGCTGCTGCTGCGCCCGGCCAGCAAAAACATCGCTGAGAAATCCCCGTCCCGCAGCGTGGCAGCGCTAACCCCGCAAGAACTGCGCGATCTGGGTATCGATGGCGACACGCCTGCCGATACCGTCGCCACGCTGGTCGGCCAGATGAAGCAGTACCGCCGGGAGCTTCAGACAATCCAGAACGATAACGAAAGCCAGCAGGACCGCGAGAAGCGCCTGAAAGCGCAGCAGGCGACGCTGGTATCGGAGCTACGCGGGGATATGCGCAGGCAGCAGGACCAGATGCGCGACGAGCTACTGAAAAGCCAGCGGGGATTGCTGGATAAGCTCGACCATCTGATGGCCAAGCGCCCGGACGATATCCCGCCCGGCTTAGGCCTGACACCCGGCGAACTGCCCGCAGACGTACAGCCGGACATCCGCTGGCTGGAGCCGCTGGATGCGACCCCGCCTGTGGATGAAAAGCTGCTGCGCGTCCCCATGAAAGCAGCCGACAAACCGCCACCAAAACCTGACGTGAAGGTCTATACCCTGCCGCAGAACGCCACACTGACCGGATCGGTCGCGATGACGGCGCTGATTGGCCGCGTACCGCTCAACGGCACCGTCAGCGATCCCTACCCGTTTAAGCTGCTGATTGGCGAGGACAACCTCACCGCCAATGGCGTTGAGCTGCCGGACGTGGCGGGCGCGGTGGTCTCCGGCATCGCTTCCGGCGACTGGACGCTCTCCTGTGTACGCGGGGAAATCACCTCCATGACCTTTGTGTTCCACGACGGCACCATCCGTACTGTCCCGCAGGGCGGCAAATCCGGCAACAAACAGCAGGAGATCGGCTGGCTCTCGGATAACCAGGGGCTGCCGTGTATTCCCGGCGAGCGTAAAAGCAATGCGAAGGAGTACCTGACCTCACAGTTCCTGCTGGCGGGTTCCGGCGCAGCGGCGCAGGCCTTCGCCAATGGTGAAAGCACCACAGTGGTCGAGGACGGCAGCATCACCAGCGCAGTGACGGGCAACAACGGCCAGTACGTGCTTGGTCAGGCCATCGGCGGTGGGCTGAAAGAAACCGCCGACTGGATGAAACAGCACTACGGCCAGATGTTCGACGCCGTGTATGTGCCACCGGGCCACAAGGTGGCGGTGCATCTCACCGAACCACTGGCTATCGACTACGAGCCGGAGGGACGCAAAGTGAAATACCAGCAGGCCAGCACGCCGGGAGGTCTGGAATGATACGCACCCTGCTCATACTTCTGTTTTTGCTGGCCGGATGCAGCACCTCGCAGGAGGAGCTGATGCCAGTCGACCCCGATGCCAGTATGCTCTCGCTGTGGCAACAGCAAAGCGGCGGCAGCGCCGCTCTGCTGGATGTCCGCTCCCGGTTGCGCCGCCCGCCGGATGGTCCGGTGGCAAAACCTGAGGCGAACACCATTCGCAGCCAGTTTCCGCGCCTTCCCAACCCGGATATGGTGTTGTATGTTTTCCCGCACCTTAACGGCAACACGCCGGTGCCTGGTTACAGCACCGTCTTCCCCTTCTACACCCGCCCACAGTATGCATTGCCGGGCGAACGCCTGACGCCGCCATGAGTGAACGTCGCGGCCTGACCGAAAAGGAGCTAAATACCAGCTACCGCAAAGGCCCGTCATTTGTCGACTGGCTGCCGTGGGTGGAGTTTTTGCCCGGTTCACAGACGCTGCTGCTGGAGGATGGCCGCTCGGTGGGCGCAGTTTTTGAACTGCCCCCTGTCGGAACGGAAGGCCGTTCTGACGCTTTTCTGGAACAGGTGCGCGATACCGTCACCGATACGCTCCAGGATGCGTTTGATGAGCACGAGCGCGCGCCGTGGGTGGTGCAGTTTTTCTGCCAGGATGAGGACGACAGCGAGGCATGGCTGGCATCACTTGCTGCTTATGCTGCGCCGGAGATCCGCGATTCCGCCTTTACCCGCGAATGGCTCACACAGATGGCAAACCATATGGTGAATCTCACCCGCGACGAGGGACTGTTTCTCGATAACACCGTCACCCGTACCCGCTGGCGGGCGACGTGGCGGCGCACGCGGATGGTGGTGTACCGATGGCTTCCTGGACTTTCACCGGATGAACCGTCGCCGGAAGAGACGCTGAATAATATCTGCGAACGCCTTACCGCCGGGCTAAAAGCGGCGGGTATCAGCGCTATCCGCCAGAATGAGCAGGACATTCACCGCTGGCTGGTGCGCTGGTTTAACCCCTCGCCGCCCGTTGAAGATAAAAAAGCCTTCTGGCGACAACTGGATTTATCGCAAGACCAGGCCCTGCCCGTCATCACTGACTTCGCCGAACGGCTGCTGGCAAGCGAACCACACTCAGATGCGGAGAACGGCGTCTGGTGGCTGGATAACCGCCCGCATAAAGTGGTGGTCGTCGACCGCCTGCGCAAAGCGCCGCCCCCCGGCCTGCTGACCGGAGAAAACACGCGTGGCGACGGTATCAACGCCCTGTTTGATCTGCTGCCATCGGATACCATCATGAACCTGACGGTGGTGGTGTATCCGCAGGACAAACTGGAACAGCACATCAGCCACCTTTCCGAACGGGCGATTGGCGACAACATCGATTCGGAATACACCCGCCGCGACTGCCGCGAGGTGCGCAGCTACCTGAAGGACGGCCATAAGCTCTACCGCAGCACGCTGGCGTTTTACCTGCATGCGCCCGACACCGATACCCTGTTCCGCCAGCAGCGCCAGCTACACAGCCTGTTGCTCAACGCCGGGCTGGTTCCGGTGCAGGAGCGACACGAAGTCGCACCACTCAGCCACTGGCTGCGGTGGCTGCCGATGTGCTTCGATCCTCTGCGCGATCCGCGCGGGTTGTATACCCGGCTCAACTTCGTCCAGCATATCGCCGGACTGTTACCGGTGTACGGACGGGAAACCGGCACCGGGCATCCGGGAATTTGCTACTTCAATCGCGGCGGCGCGCCGCTGTGCTTCGATCCCCTGAATAAGCTAGATCGTGCCCAAAACGGCCACCTTTTACTTCTTGGGCCAACCGGAGCGGGCAAATCCGCCACCCTGAATGCGAAAATAGCGCAACTGATGGCGCTGCACCGTCCGCGCCTGTTTATCATCGAGGCAGGAAACTCATTTGGCCTGATGGCCAACTACGCAGCTGCTCACGGCCTGACGGTGAATAAAATCAGTCTGCGTCCCGGTTCCTGCGTCACCCTGCCCCTGTTCGCCGATGCGTGGCGACTGGTTGAGCAGGCAGTCACCGACGCCGAACCGCCGGAGGACGAAGAGAGCGACGGCGATGACCAGCGCGACGTGCTGGGCGAGATGGAGATCACCGCCCGGCTGATGATCACCGGCGGCGAGGCCAAAGAGGATGCGCGCCTCACCCGGCCAGACCGGGCGATGATCCGCCAGGCCATCATCGCGGCGGCGCACGTCTGCTATGCGGAAAAGCGCCAGACGCTGACCCAGGACATCCGCGACGCGCTGTTTGGCCTTTCCCGCGACAGCAGCCTGCCGGAAGCCCGCCGCCAGCGTGCGTATGAGATGGCGGAATCCATCAACCTGTTCTGCGCCGGGTTTGAAGGCGAGTTATTTAACCGCGAGGGGCAGATGTGGCCAGAGGCGGATATCACTCTGGTAGATCTCGCCACCTTCGCCCGCGAAGGCTATGAAGCACAGCTTGCCATCAGCTATATCTCGCTGATTAACCATATCAACAACCTCGGCGAGCGCGACCAGCATCTGGCGAGGCCCATCGTCAATATCACTGATGAGGCGCATATCATTACTGTGAATCCGCTGCTGGCGCGGTTTCTCACCAAGGGTTCGAAGATGTGGCGCAAGCTTGGCATCTGGCTGTGGCTGGCAACCCAGAACCTGGCGGATTTTCCCGATGAGGCGAAGAAACTGCTCAATATGATCGAGTGGTGGGAACTGCTGGTGATGCCGCCGGAAGAGATCGAGCAGGTTTGTCGGTTTAAAGCTTTAAATGAAGAGCAGCGACAGTTGCTACGCTCGGCGGTGAAGTCGCCGGGGCAGTATACCGAGGGCGTGGTGCTTTCACCGCGTGTAGAGGCACTGTTTCGGGTGGTGCCGCCAGCGCTCTATCTGGCGCTGGCAATGACCGAAAAGCATGAAAAGGCAGAACGGATGCGGATTATGCGGGAGATGGGGTGTAGTGAGGTGGAGGCGGCGATAACCCTAAGCTCGGTAATCTCGCAATAAAAATATGCTAAGCTATTCGCATTAATGTTAAATAACTGGAAAAACCTTATGACCGCAATTGCATGTTGGTTTAATAGAGAGGAAAGCGATAGTATTTGGGCAGTCAGCGACTCAAGAATCACTCAGCAAAATAGCAGACTAACTGACCATTGTCCGAAATTATTCTCAATCCCCGTATCAGTTATTCGCTCTTCGGACGTTTATCGAATTCACCCGCAAAAAATATTCGAATTTGGCTTCGGATTTGCAGGAAGTACAATGATTGGAATTAATGTCAAAGAAATGCTTGCAGTATCATTAGCAAGACTTCATGAGATTGCGAACAATAATCCAGAACAACAAATATCGACCGAAGCATTCCCAAGTCTTAATGAAATAGCTTTATTAGCAAAAAATATTGCCGAGCAATATATGTCTGATATCGGCCAATCCTTTCCCCAAGCAGTAAGAATACAGATGATAATTTTTGGTTTTTGCTGGAGAACACAAACCTACAAAATTATAAAACTCAATAATTCCGTTGAGCACCCTGCCAACCTTCATATTGAGGATATTCAAGATTTATCAACAGGCAGACCTGTTTTATTAGGTGATAACTTGCATGAACTTAATGAGTTTATAGAGAATACCAGGCAACAATTTACTCCTAACACAATAAATTGGTGGCGTACCCCGTTTATTGCTTTGAATAATTGGATTAACCAAGAAACAGTCAATACTATTGGTGGATACATCCAAATGGTAACCGCGCACCCACTTGGTACTCGAATATCATTTTTGACCAATTTGAATGAAAATATTATCAGAACAAGCTATGCAGGAATTAACACTACTGAGTCATTTGGACCAACTATTGGTGGTTTTATCCTAATGCCAATGGATGGGATGTCACTCCCAGATGAAAACGGCTGGGATGTTGGAAATCAAGTTACCCGTACTGCTGCGGATAGAGTTGCTACTAATAGATAAACCTATCTTTCAAAGTTGAATAATTCTTTGATGTCCATGTCCAACCCTTTTCCTAAAACACTTATCACCTCAAGGGTTGGATTCCTTACTCCCCGCTCAATACCGCTCACATAAGTACGATCGAGACCACACTTATCCGCGAATGCTTCCTGAGACAGGCCCGACTGGAGTCTGAGTTTTTTGAGATGTGCGCCAAACTGCGCCTGAATACTGGATGTATTTTTCATCCAGATAAAATGAACTTACGTTGTCTATCAGACCACGGACTATGAGTCACACTTCGTTGATTCGGCGTCCTTTTCTGCGCCATCGTCAAACATAAATAAATGGCTAAGATCCATCCCCAGACCGTCCGAGATTGCACAAATGACAACAAGCGTGGGGTTCCTTACTCCTCGCTCAATTCCACTCATATAAGTGCGATCGATACCGCATTTGTCGGCAAAAGCTTCCTGGGACAGGTCCATCTCACGGCGTAGAGCCCTGATTCTGTTACCCAGTACCTTTTTGATTGATCCCGTTTTTTCCATCTAGCCAGCATCAATCTTTGTTGATTATCGGTCCACGGACTATGAGTCACATAAAAAGCGTGTTAGCATACATTTGTGACTCATAGTCAACAACAGAGGTAAACGGAATGACTAAAAAAGACTGGCACCCCGCCGACATCATTGCCGCCTTACACAAGCGCGGCACCAGTATGGCGAAACTCTCGCGGGAAGCGGGACTGGCCTCGTCAACGCTGGCGAATGCCCTGAACCGACCGTGGCCGAAAGGTGAATGGCTGATTGCTATCGCGCTCGACATGCATCCGTCAGAAATCTGGCCGGGGCGTTACCTCAACGCCACCACCAAACGTGAACCCCGTAAACCGCTTCACCTCATGACAACAACAGAAAACTCCGGGACATAACGACCCGCGCTGTGAGTGGCAGGACGCATTAATCAACGACACCTGACAGGAGAGTTGTTTATGCACACCGAACCACACCCTTGCTCCATCGCTCTTACAACCGGAGGCCACCTTCACCCGGCCTCCCGGACTGAAGGCTTTATTCACCTCTTCAGGCTTCATGCCTGCTCACCTGCACCGGGTCGTACTCACATGCCCGACAAACGGGAGAACGAGCCATGATGACCTACTGCGCACGCATCGTTGCTATCGGACTGTTTGTCGCCGACGGACTGGCAGACAGGACGCTTATCACCTTCGACAGCAACGGACCGAAAGACTGCCTGGACTATTCCCTGTCGCTGGAACCCTCATTCCGCGAAGTCAACCTGCTGATCCTGCCCGGCGATCGGCTGCTGCTGGCGAGCCATGACTACCTGGTGACCGCCGTGGGTAAAGAGGCACAGCAATCTTTGTTTGAACTCGGCCACCTGACCATGGTGTTTAACGGCAGCCTGAACGCCTGCCATGCGGGAGCCATTCATCTCTCCGGCCCAATCCCTAAACTTCACGACCTGTACGGCGACCTGCTGATTGAGGAGGGACGGCCATAAGCGCTGCCCTGAATCCGTCCACAACCACAAAAGAGAAGACACTATGGAACTCAACAGAAGTCTGAAAGCCCGCCACCTGACGATGATTTCCGTGGGAGGCGTGATTGGTGCCGGATTTTTCCTCGGCGCAGGCGCGGCCATTGCCCGTACCGGGCCGTCGGTGGTGCTGGCCTACCTTATCGGCGGTGTCATCACTCTGTTCATTATGCTGTTGCTTGCCGAAATGGCGGTCGCCCGGCCCGTCTCCGGTTCCTTTGAATCCTATGCCCGCACCGCCTTTGGCCCCTGGTGCGGCTTTATCACCGGCTGGACCTACTGGCTGGCCTTCCTGATTGGCCCGGCGTCGGAAGCCATCGCTGCAGGCACCTTCCTGAACCTGTGGTTTCCCGGCGTCCCCGTCTGGCTGTTCTGCCTGGTGATAGCCTCGTCGCTCACCGCCATCAACATGGTCGGCGTTCATTTTTTCGGTGAGGTGGAGTTCTGGCTGAGCCTGGTGAAAGTCGTGGCGCTGCTGGCCTTTATCATCGCGGGCTGCTATAGCCTGGGACTGGATGACGCCTCACCCGCCAGCATCAGTCATCCGACCGACAGCGGCAGCTTTTTTGCTGGCGGGCTGCCCGGATTTCTCGGCGCGATGCTGATGGTGATTTTCTCTTTCGGCGGTACAGAAGCGATTGGTACCGCCGCGGGTGAAAGCGAGAACCCACAGCGTGATATTCCTCGTACACTGCGTGGCACCGTGGTGCGGATCCTGTTGCTGTATGTCGGTTCGCTGACGGTGCTGCTGTTCATCCTTCCCTGGCAGCAGGCAGGCGTGAGCAGCAGCCCGTATGTGGAGGCTTCCGGCATCCTCGGCGGCGATATGGCGCGGCATATCATGAACTTTGTGGTGCTGACCGCCGCGCTCTCCTGCATCGATACCGGGGTTTACGCCACCTCGCGAATGCTGCACGCCATGGCGTCTGACGGCTATTTCCCGGCCTGGTTTGCCCGCCTGCACCCGGCACATAAAACACCGGATAACGCCATTCTCGCCAGCAGCCTGGTACTGTTTACCGGCGTCATCATCGCCATTCTCTCGCCGGATGCGTATGTCATCCTCGCCGGGATTTCCGGGTTCGGCTTTCTGTTCACCTGGCTGATGATTGCTTTAAGCCAGCCCACCCTGCACCGGATAGCCCTGCACGACGGAACGCTGAAATGTACTGCACCCATTTTGTTGGACGATGAAATGGAATAGCCCCTAATATGTCAAAGCCAAAATACCCTTTTGAAAAGCGCCTTGAAGTCGTGAATCACTACTTCACAACTGATGATGGTTACAGGAT